>Ga0213835_100155_pt1 | contig 83823 bp, 73 predicted proteins | sample SWPATP01_FD_160576 | JGI IMG/M metagenome (GOLD analysis project Ga0213835, IMG submission 160576) | Coastal seawater microbial communities from Marineland, Florida, United States - SWPA TP0 #1 | ecosystem: Environmental > Aquatic > Marine > Coastal | place: USA: Florida | collected 2016-08-05 | reverse complement strand
AAGTGGGGCTTTTACTGGCTTTCTATCAAATAGACTATCTACTGGCCGTAGGTAGGGATATTTCCTGTCTTCAAAATAAATTGTCCATCCCTATGCGCTTTTTTGAGGATACTAGGCAATTGTTGGAAGGACTAGCTGAGGAAACTTTTGACAATGACCTGATATTGGTCACCGGAGCAAGAAAGTTTGGATTTGAGGCTGTGGTCAACCGGCTTCAGCAGCGCATCCATGGGACCACCTTGGAAATCAACCTCAATGCACTGACACACAATTACAATTTCTATAAAAGCAAATTGGACTCCAAAACAAAAGTGATGGTCATGGTAAAGGCCTTTGCTTATGGCGGAGGTGCAGATGAGATTGCCAATCATTTACAACAACTCAAAGCTGATTATCTGGCCGTAGCTTATACGGATGAGGGATTGGCATTAAGGGCAGAAGGCATTAGGTTGCCCATTATGGTTTTGAACCCGGTGCAGGAATCCTTTTTGCACCTGCAGCAACATGATTTGGAGCCGGTGGTTTATAGCCCTCAATTTTTCAAAGAACTGGCTGATTTTTGTAAGGGGCAGGGCCAGTCCATGAAAATCCACTTGGACCTGGATACAGGCATGCACCGACTGGGTTTTGAAGAACAGCACATTGATGCTTTATTAAAACTCATTCAAGAAAACCCCCAATTGGAAATTGCCAGCCTCTATACCCACCTGGCGGCAGCAGACGAGCCAGAACATGAGGCTTACACCAGATTGCAGCTGGAAACTTTCCAAAGCATGTGTGGCCGTATCATGGCAGCACTGAACTATCAACCCTTGCGACATGCCTTGAATTCTGCCGGCATTGCAGCCTACCCGGAATACCAAATGGATATGGTGCGCTTGGGCATAGGTTTGTACGGCGTGGAAGTAACGGGGCGTTATGACCTGCAGCTACGCTCCATAAGTACCCTAAAAACTACAATTTCTCAAGTTAAAAAATTAAAAAAAGGGGATACGGTAGGCTACAGCCGAAAAGGGCTGATGGAAGAAGATGGGCAGATTGCCACCATTGCCATAGGGTATGCAGACGGCTACGACCGCCGCTTTAGCAATGGAAAAGGCTTTGTCCTGATCAATGGTAAGAGGGCGCCGGTAATCGGAAATGTCTGCATGGACATGACCATGATCGATGTGAGCGGAATGGAGGTCAAGGAGGGAGATGAAGTGGTGATTTATGGTCCGGGCATCTCCTTAAAGGAACTGGCAGAAAAAATCGGAACCATCCCTTACGAGCTTTTGACCAATATCAGCAGCCGGGTCAAAAGGGTGTATTATTTGGACTGAGCAAATATCGAGGAAGAAGTGTGGTTTTCACCAACATGCTTATCTTTGTCGGAAACAAATATTTTAGATAGAGACTATGTTACTTGTCAATACCATCAGGGACAATTTTGAAACCGTATTGGAAGGCTTACAAAAACGTAACTTCCCACATGCTGAGGCTGTGCTTCATCAAGTTTTGGAAATCGACAAAAACAGAAGAGATACCCAAACCCAAAGGGATGGTCTGCAGGCAGAATCCAATAGCATTTCCAAAGAGATCGGTCTATTGATGCGGGAAGGCAAAAAAGAGGAAGCTGAAAAAATCAAGACAAGAACTGCGGAAATCAAGGAACAGATCAAAGCCTTAGAAGAGGCCTATAACACCTATGAGGAAGACCTGAAGCAGCTGTTGTACACCATTCCCAATGTTCCGCATTATACTGTACCTAAAGGCAAATCTGCGGAGGACAATGAGGTGGTCTTGACCCATGGTGTCATTCCCGAGTTGCCAGAAGACAAACAGCCACATTGGGAACTGATCAAAAAATATGACATCATTGATTTTGAACTGGGCACCAAAATTACAGGTGCAGGCTTCCCGATTTACAAAGGAAGAGGAGCAAGGTTACAACGTGCCCTTATCAACTTCTTTTTGGACGAAGCCATCAAAGCAGGATACACAGAGGTACAGCCCCCAATCTTGGTGAATGAAGACTCCGGCTATGGTACAGGGCAGCTTCCCGATAAGGAAGGGCAGATGTATGAAGCTACAGCGGATAAATTGTATTTGATTCCTACGGCTGAAGTCCCCATCACCAATATGTACCGGGATGTCATCCTAAATGAGTTGGAATTTCCGATTAAAAATGTGGGCTATACCCCTTGCTTTAGGAGAGAAGCTGGAAGTTGGGGCGCACATGTCCGCGGATTGAACCGCTTGCATCAGTTTGACAAAGTGGAGATTGTACAGATTGCCCATCCGGATCAATCTTACGAAGCCCTTGAAGAAATGAGCCACTATGTTCAAAGCCTTTTACAGAAATTAGAGTTGCCTTACCGGGTACTGAGACTCTGTGGCGGGGATATGGGCTTTACCTCTTCCTTGACTTATGATATGGAAGTATTTTCGGCCGCCCAGGAAAGATGGTTGGAAGTGAGCTCTGTGAGTAATTTTGAGTCCTTTCAGGCAAACAGGCTGAAATTGAGATTCAGGGGAGAGGATAAGAAAACCCAATTGGCCCATACCTTAAACGGAAGTGCCTTGGCATTGCCAAGAATAGTGGCCGCCATTTTGGAAAATAATCAGACTGAGGAAGGCATCAAAATGCCCAAGGTATTGATTCCTTATTTGGGATTTGATATTATTTAACCTTAGCAGTAAAAAAGCCTTTTGGACTTGTTCCAAAAGGCTTTTTTATTGCTACTATTCTTTAACATGAGCGGAAATGACAATTTTATTAGGTTTTGAAAAAACCACCTCTTGTATTGTCTCCACTGCAAAATTATCTATCAAACCGGTAAGGCCATGTAAGATCACCACCCCTCTGGTCTGTGAGGTATAGAAGGGATTTTCGGTTTTGGACTGGAAACTGATTTGCTTGATATCTCCTCTTACATACTCCACGATAACTTTTTTCACCTTGCCTTTTTCGCCTTCCTTTAGCTCATGAATCAAAAAGCGTTCACTCTTTTGGGTCTCATAAGCACTGGCCAAAGCAGGCCTATTGATGTCTGCCTGAATGAAGAAATCGAGTTCCTTTAACCAATCCTCCTCATTGAGCACTTTCGTACTACTTTCCTTTTCCCCGTTTACATTGACTTCTTTGAATAAGGTTCTTCCGGACAGCTTCTTTGCTTGGACCTCTATAAAATCCTTCACCGGAAAATAATTGGCTTCTGCACCGTCGGCTGTTCCTTGGTTTCCTGAACAACTCCAAAACAAAGCAAACACAAGTATCAGCAATAGGTAGTTTCTGACTTTCATAGGGAATAAGGGTTACTTAAAACTTCTGGTAGAAAATAAGCCGGCTTTCTTATCTTGAAAACCGGCGTCAAATATATTACTTCAAAAGAATTTCTCCAGTCATTTCTTTAGGTATTTCTACTCCCATCAGCTGAAGTATGGTTGGGGCTAAATCTCCCAACTTACCGTCTTTCACTTCCAATCTATCTTGGTCATCCACCATAATAAAAGGCACCAAATTAGTGGTATGGGCAGTGTTTGGACTGCCATCCTCATTGATCATCATGTCGCTATTTCCGTGGTCAGCGATCACAATGGTGGTATATCCACTGGCTAAAGCCGCATCAATCACTTCATTGGCACAGGCATCCACTGCCTCACAGGCTTTGACAGCTGCTTCAAAGACTCCTGTATGACCCACCATGTCTGCGTTGGCAAAGTTCAAACAAATAAAATCTGCCTCCCCTTTTCTTAACTCAGGGCCAATTTTAGAAGCAATTTCATAAGCACTCATTTCCGGTTTAAGGTCATAAGTCGCCACCTTGGGAGAAGGACATAAAATTCTGCTTTCTCCTTCAAACACTCTCTCCCTACCTCCAGAGAAAAAGAAGGTCACGTGTGGATATTTTTCAGTTTCCGCAATACGGATCTGCTTTTTCCCATTGGCTTCCAAAACCTCACCTAAAGTATTGCCCAAGTTATCTTTTTCAAAAAGGAGCTTCACCCCTTGGAAAGTCTCGTCGTAATTGGTGAAAGTGATATAATTCAAGGACAACTTCTTCATATTAAAGTCCTCAAAATCCTCTTGGGTAAGGACTTGTGTGATTTCTCTTCCACGGTCGGTTCTGAAGTTGAAGTTGATGACCACATCTCCTTCTTCAATCACTGCCAAAGGTTGATTATCCTCATTCGCTTGAATAATAGGTCTTATAAACTCATCCGTTACTCCATTGGAGTAGGACTTCAGCACAGAAGCTATGATATCCTTGGATCGCTCCCCTTCTCCCAAAACCAGGGCGTCATAAGCCAATTTCACCCGTTCCCATCTTTTATCCCGATCCATGGCATAATACCGTCCGACAATAGAGGCTATGGTACCCACAGAGTGTTGTAGATGTTCCCTCAATTCATTTAAAAAGTGAACCCCACTTTTAGGGTCTGTATCCCTTCCGTCTGTGAAGGCATGAATAAATGCCTGCGCTAAACCATTCGCTTTAGCAGCATCGCAAAGGCCCTTTAGGTGATTGATATGTGCATGCACTCCTCCATCAGAAACCAAACCAATAAAATGTACCTTTTTTCCATTGGCCTTGGCATAGGCAAAGGCCTCCTTAAGTACCGGATGTTCATTTAACTCCCCTTCTGCAATGGCTTTATTGATTTTTACCAAATCCTGATATACTACCCTGCCCGCACCAATGTTCATGTGTCCTACTTCGGAATTCCCCATTTGGCCCTCCGGCAAACCCACGGCCAAACCAGAAGCATCCAGTTTCGCATGGGGGTATTTTTGATACAGACTATCAATAAATGGTGTTTTGGCTTTGTCAATCGCAGAAACTTCTGGATTGGTCGCCAGGCCCCATCCGTCTAAAATCATCAATAAAACTTTCTTTTTCATGTGCTTTTTAGGGGATGATAAGACATCCTTTTGTTAAAACCGATTGTAAAAATGCGGATTCTTTGTTAAGTCAACAAAAATCAACCTATGAAATTTCAAAATACACAAATAAAGAGAAAAACGGGCCCTAATCATGTCGCCTATTTGTTTTTGGCTTAATATTTGTTTTGTAGCTTGGCGATGAAAATATACCTATACATAGGCATCCTTCTTTTCGTTGTTTTTACGGTAGCGCAGGCAACAACCAGCTCTTTGAGGTCGGAAGATTTGAAAGATGAGCTATTGAATGTTTTTCAATCTGGCTCCAGCAGGGATTTGGCCAGATTTTTTGAGCAAGGGGTAACCATCAACATCAACGGCAACCAAGGCGATTATTCAAAAAATCAAGCTGAATTGGTCATGCGTGACTTTTTTAGAAAATTTCCACCGGTTGACTTCCACTTGTTACATGAAGGCAACAATTCGGAACAAATGATTTATTACATAGGTGTTTATAAATCCGTTGATGTTTCCTTTCGGGTATTTATCAGAGGTAAAAAGGACAATAATCAAGTGAAGTTCTACAGCCTTGATATTGTAAAGTCTTAAATCCGTCTTTTTTATTAATTTTGGGCTGTGAACAGACCCAATTACCTCAGCTCCGAAAAAATCCATCTTTTTATCCAACAAGCCCTTCAGGAAGATGTGGGCGATGGTGACCATTCGACCCTTGGCTCTATTCCCAGCCATAGAAAAGGGAAGGCCCAACTTTTGATAAAAGAACCAGGAATCCTTGCTGGTTTGGAACTGGCTCAAATGATTTTTCTCCAATATGACCCTGAGTTGAAAGTAGAGTTGATTTTGTCTGACGGACAAGAGGTACAAGCAGGCGATATAGGACTAAGGGTGGAAGGTTCGGCTGCGTCCATTTTGACCACTGAAAGGTTGGTCCTGAATTGCATGCAGCGCATGAGTGGTATCGCCACAAAAACACACCAATTGAATCAGCTTATCAAGCATACCAAAGCCAGGTTGATGGATACCCGAAAAACCACTCCGAATTTTAGGTTGATGGAAAAATGGGCCGTCTGGATTGGAGGGGGGCTTAACCACCGTTTTGCCCTGTATGACATGGTCATGCTCAAGGATAACCATATCGACTTTGCAGGTGGTATTCCTGCCGCCATCCAACAGACTAAAAGTTATCTCAAATCCAAAGGTTTGAATTTAAAAATTGAAGTGGAAACCAGGACTCTGGATGAGGTGCAGCAAGTATTGGAAGTGGGAGGTGTGGATTTTATCATGTTGGACAATATGGACTATGCTACCATGAGAAAAGCGGTAGAAATGGTTGCCGGTAAATATCCCTTGGAAGCCTCAGGAGGCATTACCGAAGAAAACCTTAAAGATGTAGCAGAGTGTGGAGTAGATTTCATTTCTGTAGGAGCACTTACCCATCAGGTAAAAAGCCTAGATATCAGTTTAAAAGCCTTTTAAGTTCCCTGATCTAATCAGATTAAAACAAGCTTAAGCAACAGGCTATGCAAAGTTTGCTTTCTTAAACAGACCCTATCAAAAACAAAAAAAGAGCTGACGCACAATGCGAAAGCTCTTTTTTTTTCGGGTGATAATTCCTTAGGTTCAATCTTTTGGTGCAAAATCAGGATAGGCCTGCATGCTGTGTTCATTGATGTCCAAACCTTCCACTTCTTCTTTTTCATCCACACGGATACCGATGCTTCTTTTGAGAGAGAAAAATATCAGCCAACTCGTCAAGAAACAGAAAGCACCGACAACACCTATTCCGATCAACTGGGACATCACCTGCTGGAAACCGGCCAGGTCGCCAAAAAAACCCACGGCCAAAGTGCCCCAAATCCCGCCTACTAAATGGACCGAAATGGCACCTACTGGATCGTCGATTTTGATTTTATCAAAGAACACGACACCCAATACAACCAATACCCCACCGATGAAGCCAATGATGGCAGCTTCACCTACTCCCATGAGGTCAGCACCTGCTGTGATTCCTACCAATCCAGCTAAGATTCCATTGAGCACCATGGTGATGTCATAACTTCTAAATTTAATATAGGAGGTAAAAAGCGCACCAAAAGCGCCAGCTGCACCTGCGATGGCTGTGGTCACAAAAACCAGGGAAACCTCTCCCGGGTCAGCGCTCAAAACAGAGCCCCCATTAAAACCAAACCAGCCAAACCAAAGCAGGAAAACGCCTATGGTAGCCAAAGGAATGCTATGACCCGGTATAGCGCGCATGCCCGATTCCGTATATTTTCCGATTCTAGGCCCTAAAAGAAATGCACCGACCAAGGCCCCCCAACCTCCAACAGAATGGACGATGGTGGATCCTGCAAAATCATAAAAAGGGGTTTCCAAGGTATCTAAAAATCCACCTCCCCATTTCCACATCCCTACTATAGGATAACAAATCCCTACATACAGGATGGAAAAGAATAGAAAAGGTCCTAATTTAATCCGTTCAGCAACAGCACCTGAAACGATGGTCGCGGCCGTGGCGGCAAACATGGCCTGGAAAATAAAATCAGTGAAAAAAGTATAGCCTTCATTGTATGCACTGGTATTCCAGGCTTCAGGTAAAGATATACCAATACCGGCCAAGCCAATAAAACCACCTTCAAAAGCATCCCCTGGATACATGAGGTTAAAACCGATAAACGCATAGGTCAATAGTCCAATAGCCGGAATAAGCGTATTCTTAAACAAAATATTGACCGTGTTTTTTGCTCTGGTAAGCCCAGCTTCCAAACTTGCGAAGCCGAGGTGCATGACAAAAACCAACAAAGTGGCCACCATCACCCAAAGGTTATTGATAGTAAATAATTCTTGATTCATAGGTTTGTTTGATTTGAGATTTTTTTAAGAAACTGTTTCATTTCCCACCAAGCTTCCATGGGTTTTTGGCAGGTTGGTAAATTTGAATTACAAGGCAGATTCTCCGGTATCATTATTCCTGATGCGATAGGAACTGAGGGCCTCATAGACAAATATTTTTCCATCTCCGACCTCTCCTGTTCTGCCCTGACTGAGAATACATTGTATGATATCCTCTACTTGATCATCTGCTGCCACAATTTCAATTTTGGTCCTTGGGATATAAGCAGGCTCATAAGCTACTCCCCTATAGGTCTGCATTTTGGGATGCTCCATGCCCATACCTTTTACCTCATAGAAAGTGAAGAATTTTACTCCAAGCCCTGCGATACATTGATGTATCTCTTCGAATTTGGATGTTCTAATAATCGCTTCGATTTTTTTCATTTTAGACAATTTTTGAAAGGGTTTAATAGGAATTCCGTGCTAATCTAAAACAAATATTGAAAAAAAGTAAATTTTGGTTTATTTTTTAATCATTTTCTTAATTATTTACATCTTTTTTGCGTTATCAAGTATCTTTTAACCCCTATAATTACTTTTTTATCACATTTTATAATTATTACAGGTCTATTCTTAACCAGAATATTGAAAAAATGAGAAAATCTAAATAAATCAGCTAATGGTTTTTATGAAAGAAGGAAAAAACTAATTTTGAGATTAATTTGATCATTTGACAATATGCAAAGTAAACCTACACTTTTGGTCTTGGCCGCCGGAATGGGCAGCCGTTATGGTGGAAACAAACAAGTTGACGGATTCGGACCTCATGGAGAAACTATTTTAGAGTACTCCATTTATGATGCCATCCGGGCCGGTTTTGGAAAAGTAGTCCTGATCGTAAGGGAAGAAATTCTACAAACCGCAAAAGACCTTTTAGTCCCCAAATTAGAGGGAAAAATTGAACTTGATTTTGTATTACAGTCCCTCAACAGCTTTGTACCTGAGGCCTTCAGAAATACGGAAAGGATCAAGCCTTATGGCACAGCCCATGCAGTATTGTGTGCAAAAGATGCCATAGCGGAGCCTTTTGCCGTTATCAATGCGGATGACTTTTATGGCAAGGAAGCTTTTGAAATTTTAGGCAAATTTCTATCCACAAGCGTTCAGCCTCATTTACACGCCATGGTAGGATATGCCATTGAAAATGTACTTTCTGAACATGGAACCGTCAGCAGAGGCGTGTGCACCATGAATGCTTCGAATCAACTCATTGGCATGGTGGAAAGAACCTCCATCTCAAGAGTCGGTGACAAGATCATTTCAAAAGGGGAGGGAGAAGAACTGGAAATCCAGGAAGGAACTCCGGTATCTATGAACTTCTGGGGCTTCCATCATGCGGTTTTTCGCGATATTGAGCAAATGTGGGAGGAGTTTTTGCCTGCCAACAAAGAAAATATCAAATCGGAATTTTTTATCCCAACCGTCGCCAATAACCTGATCAAATCCGGGAAAGCGGCCTTCGAAATTTTGGAAGGAGGTAAGACTTGGTTTGGTGTTACTTACACCGAGGACAAACCTGTGGTGATTGATTCCCTGAAAAAAATGCACGATTCCGGGGAATATCCGGATAACCTTTGGGACTAATCAACCATTTAAAATAAAGTTGGATTTCACAAAATTGAAATCCGACTTTATTATTCTAGGAACCTACAAGTTCCATTAAAGCTGAATAGGCCTCATCCCCTGGTCTTGGGGCATTGGGACTCACCAGTTTGTTGTCTTTACCAATAATAAGGTACCTTGGAATCCCCCAAACTTTGAAATACCTCATGATTGGCGCTTCAAATCCCTCTCCAGCAAAAAGATGTATCCCTTGCATAGGGTTTTTGTCCAGGTAATTTTTCCAAGGTTCCTGTTTTTCATCTATAGAAATATACATCAGCACAATATCCTCCCTGCCTTTTAATTTCTTTTCAAAATCCGGGGTTTTGGTTTTAAAAGTATTGATACAAGGCCCGCACCAGCTTGCCCAAAGATCCAAGTAGATTATTTTGTCCTTAAACTCACTAAGGTCACGCTGATTGCCATCCAAATCTACAAAAGTGAAATTTTCAACAAGAGCTCCCTCTCTTAGCTTCTCCAAAGAAGCTAAAGTAACATGAAGGTTGTCAATGAAACGGGATTCGGGATAATCTTTTTTATACCCTTCTGCCATGGCAAAAAGTGCATCATAGGTATCATTGAGCATGGCCATTTCATTGATGATATAGGCGGCTTGATACAACTCTTTTATAGGCTCTTCTTCTGCATAAATATAGGTCATCACTTGGGTATTGGGCATGCCGAAAGGAATTTTCAAAGCAGAATAAATCCCCATGATAATTGCTCTGGAATTGTCCTCTGTCAGCACCTGGATGTTTTGGTAATAGCCCATCTCAAGCATAAATGTTCTGAAAAACTCGGTTCGTTGATCCACCTTTAAATCCTGTGCCCTGTCCAGGTACAACTCACCAAGTTGGATCATCATGGTTTGGGTAAACTGTGAAGCTTTGAGTTTTTCTTCTGGACTTAAGCGATCCTGAAAAGTCGTTGCGATGCCTTGAAAATCATTTTCTACACCTTTGCAGAATTCAATAAAGACAGTCTGATCAGGCACTTCCTCGGTATCATAAATGACTTCGGACACACGAGAATAAAGATCTTCCTGTATCAGCCTTTGGAGGGAATTCATGTATTCCGCAAAAGCTTCTGAGGGGGCCTGAGCGAAAATCGGACAGGCCAAAAGGCTTAGAAGGAGGGAGAAAATGGTCTTTTTCATAAATTTTATAGCTATTGTTGCTCGTCATGAGATGAATTAACGGACGAATATACTAATGAGATATTTATTTCTTATTAATTTTGAGAAGCATAAACCAACAACAAACAAGACCGAATTATGAAAAAATTGTTTTTCTCTTCCTCTTCTTTTGGTTCCGACATTGCGCTTTTCTTATTAAGAGTAGGCTCGGGTTTAATGATGATAACTCATGGATGGGCCAAAATTACAGATTTCAGCGCCAGATTGACCACCTTTAGAGATCCAATTGGTTTGGGGCCTGCCTTGTCCTTACAGGCAACTATTTTTGCAGAGTTTTTCTGCGCCATTCTACTGACTCTTGGACTGATGACCAGACTTTCCCTTATCCCCCTGATTTTCACCATGACAGTAGTCACATTTATCGTACATGCTGATGATCCTTTTTCCGGTAAAGAAAAGGCCATGCTGTTTCTTTTGATCTTTATTGTGCAGTTTATCATGGGACCAGGAAAGTATTCCGTTGATGCGCAAATAAGAAAAAGAGGAAGGGGTTATTGATTCCAGCCCTTTAAACTTCCTTTTTCTATTAGGAAAAAGGTACAATCAGCCGCAATTTCTTTAAGGATTTCCCTGGATCGCTCCGGCCTGGCATCAGTGATGAAAAGTTGTCCAAAACGATGATCTGCCACCAATTGCATCAATTTTTGGATACGAAGATCATCCAGCTTATCAAAAACATCATCCAAGAGCAAAATGGGTTTGGTTTTTTTCTGCTGTAAGAAAATTTGAAACTGCGCCAACTTAAGTGCAATCACAAAAGATTTTTGTTGGCCCTGTGATCCAAATTTTTTCAGTGGATAACCTTTGATTTCAAAAATAAAATCATCCTTATGGATCCCCATATTTGTTCTTTTTAGGATAAAATCCTTTTGGGCCATAGATTGGAATTCCTGTTCAAAGTTTCCCAAGAGACATTGGGTTTCATATGTAATCCCTATTTCTTCCTGATTTTCAGAAATTTCAGCATAAAACTCCTTGAGTAAGGGCTCATAATCTTTTATAAAATCAGCACGTCTTGCCGCAATCTCCTTAGAAAGATTGATGATTTCTTTGTCGTAAATGGATATGTAGTTTTGATCCCAACGTCCACGTTCTGCAAATTGCTTGATCAAAGCATTCCGCTGTTTAAGAAAATGCTGATACCTAACCAAGCTATCCATGTAGGACTTGCTGAGTTGACAAAGCATGGCATCAAAAAACCTTCTCCGCTCCTCGCTCCCATCCTTAATCAACTGCGTATCATCAGGAGCGATCATCACTACAGGAAGCAGGCCTACATGCTCACTCATTTTTTCAACCGCTTTGCCATTTTGAAGCAATTGCTTTTTTTTGCCTGATTCAAAAATACAGCGGACCTCAATTTCTTTCCCTTCCAGTTCAAAATCCCCAAAAATGGTAAAAAACTCCTTTTCATGTTGCACATTGAGATTGTCCATCCCGTTGATGGCACTTTTGGTCAAGCATAGGTAATGTATGGCGTCCAAGAGATTGGTTTTGCCACTCCCATTGCTGCCCACGAAACAATTGATTTCCGGAGAAAACTGCACCTCTGTTTGGTCATAGTTTTTAAAATACTTTAGCCGGATATTTTTGAGGTGCATCTTGCAGAAACTGTGAGGTTTTTGACTATTTTCGCGTTTGGCCTTAAAATTCAGCCCATTTCATTATATTTGAGGCCTAATTTAGCATATTTTATAATTAACGATATGGCAAAAAAGAGTACTGCAACCAAAGCGAAGGTTAAATATTCCAAAGAAACTTATGCTTATTGGTACGAAAGCATGCTATTGATGAGGCGTTTTGAAGAAAAAGCAGGTCAATTGTATGGACAACAAAAAATCAGAGGATTTTGTCACTTATATATAGGACAAGAGGCTTGTGCCTCCGGCGCTATCACTGCGCTGGAAAAAGATGACAAGTGGATCACTGCCTACAGGGACCATGCCCATCCACTGGGTCTTGGAACAGATCCAGGTGCGGTGATGGCTGAATTGTATGGTAAGGCTACTGGAACTACCAAAGGTAAAGGTGGTTCTATGCACATATTTGACAAAGAAAGGAATTTCATGGGAGGCCATGGCATCGTTGGTGCACAGGTCCCAATGGGATTGGGCATCGGCTTTGCAGAAAAATACAGAGGCACTAAAAACCTTTGCATCTGCTACATGGGTGACGGTGCCGTAAGACAAGGCGCTGTGCACGAAGCCCTGAACTTAGCCATGCTTTATAAGACTCCTGTCATCTTTGTTATCGAGAACAATGGCTATGCCATGGGTACTTCAGTTGCCAGGACTTCCAATGTAACCGAACTATACACTATTGGTGAGGCATATGACATGCCTTCCTTCCCAGTTGATGGCATGAATGTAGAAGCGGTGCATGAAGCAGTAGCTGAAGCAGCCGAACGTGCAAGAAAAGGGGATGGGCCTACGCTTTTGGAATTCAGAACTTACAGGTATAAAGGCCACTCCATGTCTGACCCTCAGAAATACAGAACCAGAGAAGAGGTGGAAGAGTACAAAATGCGTGACCCTATCGAACAAGTGAAGAAAACCATATTGGACAATAAAATCCTTTCTGAGGAAGAAATTGAGGAAATTGATGCAAGGGTCAAAAAACAAGTGGCTGACGCTGTTCAGTTCGCTGAAGATTCTCCATGGCCGGATGGTCAGGATGCCTTCAAGGATGTATATCTTCAGGAAGATTATCCTTTCGTCATGGAGTAATCCATAAAGAATTTGAAATCAGCCATGAATTCTGATCCAAACATTCATGGCTGGTTTTTTTATTCCTATTTGTGAATTAATTAAAAGCCTTATATTTGCGGGCGAAAAATTTTATAGAATGGCTAAGAAACAAACCAAAAAAGCTCCTGAAGTTGAGTATGAGCTTTTGGAAAAACCGGAAGAGATTGCAGGCAGACTTGAACGAGGCGAAGCCTTTGTCAAAAAGAACTCCAAAATCTTTGGAGGCATTCTTATTGCCGGTATATTGATTATTGCCGGGGTGCTTTATTTCCAGATTGACAGGCAAAACAAAAATAAAAAAGCCCAAGCAGAAATGTTCCAGGCGGTTTATTACTTCGAGCAAGACAGTATTGACTTCGCATTGAATGGCGATGGTTCTAACCCTGGTTTCTTAAGAATTGTAGACCAATACAAAGGAACAGAAGCGGCCAACTTGGCCCATTTCTACTTAGGTTCCATCTACCTTTCCGAAGGCCAATTCCAAAGAGCGGTTGACCACCTCAAAAAATTCTCTGCAAAGGATTATTTTGTTCAGGCCAGGGCTTTTGCGCTTTTGGGTGATGCGTACATGGAATTAGGAAATACCAAAGACGCTATTGCTGCTTACAAAAGGGCTATTGACCATAAAGAGAACAAACATTTTGCGCCTAGGTACTTGAATAAACTCGCCATTGCATATGAAGAATCAGGCGACATTGCCAATGCCATCAAGACTTACCAGACCATAGAAGATAAATACTTCGAGTCTTTTGAATTTACTAATGCACGAAAGCACAGAGCACGCTTGGAAGGCCTTGCCTCTAAGTAATGCTTTGTCATAAGCAAGCATTTACAAAAGAGTAAGGCCGTGTTTGGTCTTACTCTTTTTTGTTTATTATCCTAACTATTGAAATTATGGCAACATCCTTAAAAAGCCTGAGCCAATACTCAGACAAAAACATCCTTGATATTTCTAACAAAAAATTTGGCATTGTGGTTTCTGAATGGAACGACCAAGTGACCGAATCCCTTTTTTCAGGGGCCTTAGATACCCTACTGAAACATGGTGCCAAAAAAGAGAACATCTATAGAAAAAATGTTCCTGGCTCTTTTGAACTGACACTTGGCGCTCAATGGTTGGCGGAAATCGAAGAAATTGATGCAGTAATCTGCTTGGGCTGTGTCATTCAGGGCGAAACCAGGCATTTTGATTTCATTTGTGATGCCGTGGCCAATGGGATAACCAATGTGGGGCTGAAGTTTAACAAACCGGTGATTTTTGGTGTTCTGACCCCAAATACCATGCAACAGGCCTTAGATAGGGCCGGAGGAAAACATGGCAATAAAGGCGATGAAGCCGCCATTACTGCCGTGAAAATGCTCGGATTTTAATCCTTTCGAAACTCAAACCTAAACACAAAAACCCATTATGAAAATAATGAAGTTTGGGGGCACCTCAGTAGGCAAACCCGAAAGAATGCACCAGGTAAAAGATTTAATTACCAGGGACAACGAAAAGAAAATTGTTGTGCTTTCCGCCTTATCCGGAACTACCAATGCCTTGGTGTCCATTAGTGATGCCTTGGCTGCAGCAAAAAAAGACCTGGCCAAAGAGCGCATAGATGCCTTGCATCAGCACTACCTGGATTTCTATAAAGCCCTTTTGAAAACTGAGGCAAGCAGGTCAAAAGCAGAAAAAATCATCAAAGAGCATTTTGAGTTTTTAAATATCATTCTCAAAATTTCCTTTAATGAAGCCATTAGCAGGGATATTTTAGCCCAGGGCGAATTGCTTTCAACCAAGCTTTTTTATACCCTATTACAGGAATTGGATATTCCCGCTGTTTTCCTTCCTGCCTTGGACTTTATGAGCATTGATGAAAATTCGGAACCTGAACTGAAAAAAATATCCGAAAGATTGAAAGTGATCTTAGGCAATTATCCGGAAGACAGGATCTTCGTCACTCAGGGATATATCTGTAAAAACCACAGAAACGAGGTAGATAACCTCAAAAGAGGTGGGTCCGACTATTCCGCTTCCCTGATTGGGGCAGCAGTAAGTGCCGATGTAGTAGAAATCTGGACAGATATTGATGGCATGCACAACAATGATCCAAGAGTGGTAAACAAAACCAGACCCATTGCGCAGCTCTCCTTTGATGAAGCAGCGGAATTGGCCTATTTTGGAGCCAAAATTCTGCACCCTGCCTCTATATGGCCGGCACAGCAATATAATATTCCTGTAAAATTGCTCAATACCATGGAGCCTGATGCCCTAGGAACTACCATTACCAAAAAGGAAATGGGGACAGGTGTAAAAGCCCTGGCTGCAAAAGATGGCATTACTGCGATCAAAATTAAATCCACGAGGATGTTATTGGCCTATGGTTTCCTAAGAAAGGTTTTTGAAGTATTCGAGAAATATAAAACCTCCATAGACATGATCACCACTTCAGAAGTGGCAGTCTCCGTGACCATTGATGACCTCAGCCATTTGGATGAAATCGTGAAAGAACTGGAAGGTTATGGCTTGGTGGAAGTGGATAAAAACCAAACCATCATTTCCATAGTCGGAAATCTCATTGCCGAATCAAAAGGCACTTTGGCTAAAGTCATGAATAGTCTTACAGGCATTCCAATTAGAATGGTTTCTTATGGTGGAAGCAGACACAATGTTTCCTTACTGGTTGAAGCCCAATATAAAAATGAAGCACTTCAGTCCTTAAATGAAGGACTCTTTGAGTGGTAATAAAAACAGCGCCTTCAATACAATTTGAAGGCGCTGTTTTTATTAGGCCATTTTGAGTAACCTCAATTCTCCTTTTCGCTTGACGATTTTCAGTTCAAAAAACTGATTGATGAAGGCCTTGCATTGATTTTCTGACCAATCTGCCCTAGAATCTGTATCAAATAACAAGGTCATCCGCAACATATTTTTCACATAAGGCTCATGATTGCCCATTTCTCTCACCCAATAAGATAATTGTGAATACCAATCTTCTTTAAACTTATCAAAGTGACTTCTCCCATCAAATAACAATTCCAGCTGGTTGTTGCCATTTTTAAAACGATAGACTCCACAGAGTTGTCTGTAAATCATGCACAACCGGTCTTTGGGATATTCATGGGTATCCAGGATTTTTTCAAAAGTCTCATCCATCAACATTAATGGATTATAAAGCAAAGTATAAGACTTCTTCAATTCAAAAACCATCAGCTCCAACATATCCTCCTCCATCACCGTTTGGGCCTGGCGCAGGATATAGTTTTTATCTAATGGAAACAATTTTTGAATCATATACACTGAAATATGTTGCAAATTAGTCTTTTCTTCTCTCTTTCTAAAAATTTTCTCCTGAAATCATCTCCTGAACTGCCGTTTGAACCAGATCAGGCTCAAAACCTCTCCCTATGAGGTACTGCTGCACTTTGTACCTCTTCTTGAAGAGATCTTCTTCCCCTAAAGCCTCCCACTTCTTGGATGCCTGTTGCAAAAGTATTTCCCAATAGGCTTCCGGGTCAATTTCTTTCATCCCAGCTTTGATACAATTGGGACTGATCTTTCTCAATTTCAGCTCCATCAGAATCTTATTGCGGCCCCATTTCTTTAGCCCAAATTTCCCTCTGACAAAAGCACAGGCAAACCTCTCTTCATTAAGAAAGCCCTCCGAAATCATGGTGGCTATCAAGTCTTCTGCGGCTGTCCCATATATCCCCTTATCTGCCAGTTTTGTCCGTACTTCTTCCTGGCATCGCTCCTGATAGGCACAATATGCTGCTATCTTTACCTTAGCTTCCTGTAAGGACCAAGGCTTTTTGGAGGGATCGGAGCCATATTCTTTTCGTAGGTAGGACATTTTATGTATTTTTGACGCCAAAGTAACCGCTATGGTTATTTTTTTCAAATACATTCATCAAACCATTAAACATCATGCGTAAAAAAATTGTAGCCGGAAACTGGAAAATGAACCTTAATTTCGAGGAAGGTCAAAAGCTTACCTCAGAAATTGTCAATATGCTTAAAGATGAGAACGACAAAGACGTTACAGTTGTCCTCAACCCTCCTTTTGTTCACCTTTATCCAGTAAAAAAGCTAATAGGAAGTACCCCAAATCTTTTTTTGGGAGCCCAAAACTGCTCTGACAAAACATCAGGGGCTTATACAGGGGAAGTTTCAGCTACTATATTGGCATCCTTTGGTGCTTCTTACGTCATCTTAGGACATAGCGAAAGAAGAGAATATTTTAAAGAGTCTAATGAACTGTTGACCGCTAAAACAAAACAAGCACTGGAAAACGGGTTGACCCCAATTTTTTGCTGTGGAGAGCCTTTGGAAATCAGGGAAGCCGGTACTCAGGAAGAATATGTTAAAAATCAATTGACGGAAAGCCTCTTCGGGTTTTCAGCTGACGAGATTTCAAAAATTGTCATTGCCTATGAACCAATCTGGGCAATTGGCACTGGAAAAACAGCTTCCTCAGACCAGGCACAGGAAATGCATGCCGCATTAAGGGCTCATTTTGCTTCCAAATATGGAGCAGAAATTGCCGATGGCCTTTCTATCCTTTACGGAGGTAGCTGTAATCCAGGGAATGCCAAAGATATCTTTTCCAAAGCGGATGTAGATGGTGGCCTAATTGGAGGGGCATCGCTGAAGTCTAGGGACTTTGTGGACATCATTAAGTCATTCTAAGTCCCGGAAAATACACACATGCAATACATAGCCTTTAAGGTCAGCTGCTTGGAAGATTTCCGTGAAATCCTTATAGCAGAATTGGCAGAAATAGGTTTTGATTCCTTTCTGGAAACAGACACTGGTTTTGATGCCTATATTGAAGAAAACCTCTTCAGCAGGGAAGCCTATGAAGAAGTTATTCAACGATATAAAGACCCTGCCAATATTACTGTCGAGGAAGGAAAGATGGAAAAGGTCAACTGGAATGAGGAGTGGGAAAAGCACTACGATCCCATCATGGTGGGGGATCAGGTTTATGTAAGGGCTTCTTTCCATGAACCCCAACCTTCCTTTCCTTATGAAATCCTCATCAATCCTAAAATGTCCTTTGGTACAGGTCACCATGCCACTACTTTCCTGATGATTTCCCTGCAGTTGGAAATCGACCATGCCGGAAAAAGGGTTTTGGATATCGGAGCCGGAACCGGGATTTTAGCCATCATGGCCCACCTACTGGGAGCTGCTGCGGTGGAAGCCTTTGATATTGACGAATGGTGCGTAGAAAATGGCAATGAAAATTTTGACCTGAACGATATGCCTAATGTCCGGATGGGCCAAGGGACTGTTCGGGAAGTCAATCCAAAAGGACCCTTTGATATCGTCTTTGCCAATATCAACAAGAATGTATTATTGGATGAGATGGAGATATATACTTCCCTGCTGTCAAAAAACGCCTACTTACTGCTCAGCGGATTTTATGAAAATGACGGGGCTGATATTGAAAAACGGGGCAACGAATTTGGCCTCAAATTGATGAAAACCAAAGTAAAGGATAGCTGGGCCGCTATGGCCTTTCAAAAATTATGACAGAGTTAATTATCTATGCCATTATTTTTCTATTGCTCATTGGCCATACGCTAATGGCCGCAAAAATGTATAGGCAGGTCCATGAAAACAAAACCTTGAGTTTACAGGAAAGAAATCACTGGAAACTCAAGGCCCTTGTTTTTCCAGGCTATTTTTGGTTTAAATATAAGAAGACAATTAAATAAGCCTATTTTTCAAAAACCACCCCTTCTGGGTCAGCTCCTAAAGTCTCAAGGTGTCCTGTGATGTCTTTCACCATCTGTTCTGGCCCACAGACATAAAAGGATTGTGAAAAGTCATTGATATGTTTTTTCAAAAATTCCATGTTGACCATTCCTTTTTCATGCCCTTCCACTTCTTCCCTTTCTAGGATAGAAATGAAGTTACCATCAAAAATCTCAAAAAAATAGGATTCCATGATGACATCTTTTCCTGTCTTATTGGCAAAAATCAGTTTGTTACTATCCAAGTCTCCTTTTTTTACCAATGCTTTAAAAATCGGAATAAAAGGGGTAATACCTGCTCCACCTGCAATAAAGACTCCATTTCCTCTGTATTGAATGGCGCCCCAAGGATCCCCAATTAATAGTTCATCGCCTATCACCAATCCATCCATTTGGTGAGTGACCCCTTCATGGTCCCGGTAAGACTTGATCACAAACTCAAGATAGTTGTCCTCGGGTAGAGAAGTAAATGTAAAAGGCCGCTTCTCCCCCTTCCATTCTTCACTGTTGATTGCTACCTCTGTAGCTTGACCAGGAGAAAAATTATAGTTATCAGGTTTATCTGTTCTGATCCTTTTGACATCATGCGTCAAAGAAAATATGTCCAAAATTTTAACTTTATACATCATTTAAATTACAATTGGTTCTATTTATACATACGGGAGACAGAGAATAAGTTTAATTTTCTGTCTTACACATGATGAAAAGAACCCCAGTAACTTAAGGATATATCGATCAACCTGCCTCTTTCTCTTCTGTAGGCGCCACATCTTCCAAGCCTTCATTGGAAGTAAATGGATTAGACTTTCTGATCAAGCCGCCAGGCAATTCTCCTTCTGTGGAAGCAACAGTAACACAAACCGCTGCATCACCGGTCACATTGACGACGGTTCTGAACATATCCAAAATCCTATCAGGAGCAATAATCAAAGCCACCCCAGCACCTGGGACACCTATGGCCTCCAAAACAATGATCAACATGATCAATCCTGCTCCTGGGACTCCAGCCGAACCAATCGCGGCCAATGTCGCAGTAAGTACGATGGTAAGCTGCTGGGAAATACTGAGGTCCATGCCAAGTGCTTGGGCAATGAAAACCGCAGCCACCGCCTGATACAAACTGGTACCGTTCATATTGATGGTAGCGCCAAGAGGCAATACGAAGCTTGATACCTCTTCAGAAACCCCGATTTCCTCTTCTACCAATTTCATGGTCACAGGGAGGGTAGCAGAACTCGACGATGTGGAAAATCCCAGCAACATCGCGGGCCTCAATGACTTGATAAAATCCCGGAAAGGAATTTTGGTAAAGGACTTCAGCATCAAGGAATACACACCGACAATAACCAAGATCAATCCACTCAATACTACCAAGGTATATTTTAACAACGCAAGCAATAACTCCACTGCAGATTCCGGGTTATCTCCGGCTATTTCCACAATCAAAGAGGCCATTAGAGCAAAAACGCCGTAGGGCGCTATCAACATGATATATTCTACAATTTTGATAATCACATCATTGAGGGCATCAAAAAAGGCAATAAAGGTCTTGGCCTTTGACTTCTCAATCTGAAGCAGGGCAATCCCTGCAATGATGGCAAAAAACACTACCTGTAACATGCTGCCATTATCCGCAGCTGCTGCAAACAGGTTTTCAGGAACAATATCAACCAAAGGCTGCAATGGGCCCTGATCCCTAATATCAGCAGCCTTACTGGCCTTGGAACCCGCTTGGTCATCAAACTGGGTCATCAATTTATCACGGGTGTCCTGAGGAAGTTGCTCTCCCGGCTCAAAGAAATTAACCATCAATAGCCCTATGGTGATCGCAATTACAGTGGTCAACAGATATGCTAAAATTGTTTTACCCCCAATTCGGGACAGTTTTGAAATGTCTCCCAGATTGGCCACACCTACAATCAAAGAGGCAAGCACCAAGGGTACTGCAATCATCTTCAATGCATTGATAAAAATTGTACCTGCTGGTTTGATATATTTAACAGTAAAATCGGGTGAGAATCCAAACTGAATGACCACCAAGCCGAAAATCAAACCAAGTACCAAACCGATAATGATCTGGGTGTGTAAAGGTATCTTTTTAAGCATGTCTATATTTTTTAGATCTATAACTTATTTGTGCGGCTGATCAATAAATAGTCAGCCAAAACCAAAGCCCCCATGGCCTCCACGATAGGAACTGCCCTGGGAACCACGCAGGGATCATGTCTTCCTTTCCCTGAAACAGTGACCTTTTCCCCGGCTTCATTAACTGAATCCTGATCTTGCATGATCGTGGCAACAGGCTTAAAGGCCACCTTGAAATAGATGTCCTCTCCATTTGAAATTCCACCTTGGATGCCTCCTGAATAATTGGTTTTGGTCCTCACCTTATCACCTTCCTGATAAAAGGCATCATTATGCTCTGAGCCTCTCATTGCCACTCCTTGAAAACCACTGCCATATTCAAATCCTTTCACAGCATTGATGCTTAGCATGGCTTTCCCCAACTCAGCATGCAACCTGTCAAACACTGGTTCTCCCAAACCTGCAGGAACACCTTTGGCAACACAAGTAATCACCCCTCCCACGGTATCTCTACTTTTTCTCACCTCATCGATGTAGGCAATCATCTTTTCCGCCATCTCTGCATCAGGACACCTGACTATATTTTCCTCGGCCTGGGATAACTCCATTTCTTGATAGGGTTTCCCTAGCTTTAAATCTCCAACTTGGGATACGTAGGCCTGTATGCTGATACCAAAGTGCTGTAGTAGCATTTTGGCAATGGCTCCGCCTGCTACCCTTGCCGCAGTTTCCCTGGCACTGCTTCTGCCTCCTCCTCTGTAATCCCGGATTCCGTACTTTTCAAAGTAAGTATAATCGGCGTGTGAAGGTCTGAATTTATCAGAAATATGACTATAATCTTTACTCTTTTGGTCGGTATTCATGATAACCATCCCAATGGGCGTGCCTGTACTTTTGCCCTCAAATACGCCAGATAGGATCTGAATTTCATCCTCCTCTTTCCTTTGAGTGGTGATTTTAGACTGCCCAGGTTTTCTCCGCTGCATTTCCCTTCGAATAAATTCTTCATCGATGCCCAAGCCCGCCGGACATCCTTCCACCGTAACTCCTAGTCCTAAACCGTGAGATTCTCCAAAGGTGGTGATCTTAAATATCTTCCCGAATGTATTACCCATTTGCTTTTCTCATGATCAGTACGGTCAGCAAAACCACTGAACCGACCAGTAATAAATTGATAAATAGCGAAAAATAAGACTTATATCGCTGGTATGAAAGTTTATTGCTTTCTACTTCAATCAGATCATATATTCCTCCAAGCCTTTGTTTAGAAATTGCCTGATTGACCTTAGATTCTCCGGTCACCTTAACCACACCATTTGGCCTTAAGGTGTCGTACTTGGCCAATACAGGATTAAAGTAAATCCACTCGAAATGATCCGCTAACCTTACCTCTCCTGGTTCGTTAATGGTCAGGAAATAGTTAAACTCCTTGATCCCCCTGACTTTCCCCATCCCTCTATTGATTTGTTGACGGACATTAGGGTCAAAAGTATTGAGTTTATGTATCTGCCTTGTCCTTGGCGCAGAAATAGAGTTGATGTTACCTTCCCCGCTGATGCCAAAATTATAGGTAAATCCTTCCCCGGTTTCTACCTCTAGGTTGGAGATATTTTCCCTCAATTGGAATACCCCTACACTTACTTCATTCCGCAAAGGATGCTGAGGCAGTGGCTTCACGGTGATGGTCTTAGATGAAGAATAGAAAGTCTTAAAATCTTCGAGTCGATTGCTTCCAAAGAAGGTGGGATTCCTGGCCACTCTGTACTTGATCATTTCCCAAGCAATCGGAGGTATTACAATCTCACCACTAGAGAATGGGAAAAAGGTGGCTTCGTATACTTTATATTTGACCCAGTTCTTATCATTAATCGTAACCCTTTCCGGTTGAATATTGGTGATGTTGAAATTCTCCTCCCAGGCATTGGAAGGCTTCATCTTTTTCAAAATCTCATCCAATTGCCTTCCAGGCTCATAAAATTGGAATGGGGCCTGATTGGTTTCGGACATGTAAAAAGCAAGACTCACATTAAACCCTTCCCCTACAAATACTTCTGTTTTATCCACTGAGGAAGCAAAAAAAGCATCATCCTCTATTTCTATAAATTCGGGTTCCTCCCTTGTCCTGCTTCCAAACAGATCATCAAATGGGTCAAAAACTCCTGATCTTTGACTGGTTCGGGGCTCTATTACAGTAATTTTTTTTCCAGGTGAACTGTAAGAAGCACCGTTAATCTTTACGGAAAAAGGCTCTAAGGTGAAATCCCCTCTTCTTGTAGGCTTGTAGTACTGTATCACACTATTGGTGCTGGTGACTTGCCCATTGATAATGTTCATGGATGAAGATTGGGAAATACCTTGCTTCTGAAAGCCCAGGATATCCGGAAACTCATCATAGGACCTGATCCGGTCATTGGATATGGTGACTTTGATACTGAAAGTTTCATTAAGACCTAATTCATCTGGCCCAAGCTCTATCGCTACATCCTGTGCCAGGAGGTCTACAGAAATAATTGCAAAAAAATATACCAGTATTAGGGTGACTTTCGTTTTAATCATATTGAGTTCAATACTTAATGCCCGCAAATTAACTTTATATTTTAAACGCAACAAACCTTTGATAGTATCGTATTCAGGGATATAGTTGTTTTACAATAAACCAGTAAATTCTTTGAGATATGTTAGAGTATGTTAAAACAGTATTAATGAAGGTTAGCTTTGACAGTAGGCTCTTCGAGAAAGAGCTTAGAAAGGCCTTGAATTTGTTGCTGCCAGCTGAAATTCAAGAATTCAGAGAATGGTGTTATCGCAAGTTTTCCAACAACTATGAACCAGTACTGAACAAGTACTTCGTAAGTTTAGCAGGTTAAAACACAAAGCCCCTCAAAAAGGGGCTTTTTTTATGAAATAATCGGGTGTCTTTCAAATTTTTGATCCCTGTCAAAAAGATACCGATAAGTGATCATCCTTCTACTCTCCTTACCACCCAGGTTCTTGGAAATATTTAAGATTTTTGGATTGAAATCACCCTGCCAATACAATTCAAGCTTTTTATAGGCCCTAGTTTTCTTGATCACCTTTTCGGCTTCAACAATCATGTAATAGTCCACCCCTTTTCCTTGAAATTCTGGAACAACCCCAAAGACAATCCCAACAAAATTCCGATTCTTCCCAAAAGTTTTTAATAAGAAGAACTTAATCTTCTCCCAAATTCCCAACTTTCCATTCAAATGCTTAATGATCTGATTGATATCCGGCAAATTGATCCACATGACTATGGGTTCGTCTTTGTAGTAAGCAAACCAAATCAGCTTTTCATCTAAAATGGGCTTCATGGAATTAAGGAGTTTCAAAGCATGCTGAGGACTGATTTCCTTATTGCCTTCATGCTTGGCCCAAGCCTTATTATAAACAGTACTCAAGTCCTTTGCAAACTGAGAAAGTTTACCTTTCTTAATATGCTTTACCTTAAAATCAGGGTTTCCAAAATACTTGGAATGACTTTCATAAAACTTTGGAGACAATTGGTTCTCAGCATCTGCCACTTCAAGACTCCAGCAAATCTGACCGTAAAATTCCTGGAAACCATACCCTTCAAAAAGCCTTTGATAATAAGGTGGGTTATAGTTCATCGCATAAACGGGTTCATGAAACCCCTCAACTAAGAGCCCCCACCACTTGTCTCTATCCCCAAGATTGATTGGCCCGTCCATGGCTTTCATTCCTTTTTCTGCCAACCATTGCTTGGCCTTGTCAAAAAGCAAATCGGCTGCCGCTTGGTCATCAATACAGTCAAAAAACCCAACTCCTCCCACAGGAAACTTATCTCCCTTATTTTTATACCGCCTATTAATAAAAGCTGCGATCCTTCCCAAAAACTCCCCTTTTTCATTTTGCAACAACCAACGCACTACTTCACCTTGCTGAAGGTGCTTGTTTTTTGATTTATCGAATATTTCAAGCACATCTTTATTTAATGGCTTGATCCAATTGGTGTTGTCCCGGTTCATGGCATCATGAACTTTTAAAAACTCCAATTCCAAAACTGGGGAATTGACTTCAATAAGCTTCATATCACTGGGTTTATATCAAAATTACAAAGAAGTATTCACGATTTTCCCATAATTGCCGGACAAAAAGCTAATACTTGAGAGGTTTTAAAAGCAATTGGTTTTAGTAATCCATTTTTAGAAGTTAAACTGAGAAATCCCAATTTTTAACCATTTGATAGAAAGTGGATGTTCTTCCTTAAACCTTCCCATTTTGCCCTTTTCAAAGGGGATTTTTTGAAAACCTTTTCAAAAGTCTCTTTTGTAATCTCTTGCCACTCTTTGGGCGTAAAACCTGTCAGCTCGGGATGGGGAAGAAACCTTTCTTCCTGATGGGGTTTGGAAAACCTGTTCCAAGGACAAACATCCTGACAGATGTCACAGCCAAACACCCAATTCTCAAATTTACCTTTGACCTCTTGGGGAATTTCTTCTTTGAGTTCTATTGTAAAATAGGAGATGCACTTTGAACCGTCTACCACCCCAGGTGCTACAATTGCATCCGTAGGGCAGGCATCTATGCATTTTGTACAGGTCCCGCAATAATCTTTGATCATAGGAGGGTCCGGGCTTACTTCCAAATCAATGATCAATTCAGCCAAAAAGAAAAAACTACCCATCTTACGGTTCAGTAAAAGGCTGTTTTTCCCCAACCATCCAAGTCCTGATTTTTGAGCCCATTGCCTTTCCATTACCGGGGCAGAATCCACAAAAGCCCTGCCTGCTATCTCCCCGATTTCCTCCCTGAGGAGTTGAAGCAACGCTTTCAACTTGTCTTTAATGACAAAATGATAATCCTCCCCATAAGCGTATTTGGCCAATTTGTAATTTCCAACCCCAGAAGGGAGATGCTCCTGTGGATAGTAATTGTAAATCAGGCTGACCACAGTTTTGGCTCCGTCCACCAGCATACGTGGATCAAGTCTTTTATCGAAGTGATTGGCCATATAAGCCATCTTACCTTGGTAATTTTGGTTTAACCAAGCCTCCAGCTTTGGGGCCTCTTCTTCCAAAAAATCTGCTTTGGCAATCCCACAAAAATCAAATCCCAAGCTTTTGGCCTGGGTTTTAATGATGTTTGCATATTTGTCTGCCTTCAAATTCATGGGCTCATTCAAACAAGGTTCCCGTACTTCCTCCTAAATTAGGCTTAATCTTCAAATGCTTATACGCCAACTCTGTGGCCATCCTTCCTCTGGAAGTCCTCTTGATATACCCTTCCTGAATGAGAAACGGCTCATATACCTCTTCAATAGTCTCGGCCTCTTCTCCACAGGCTGTGGCGATGGTACCCAAACCAACAGGGCCTCCTTTGAATTTATCGATAATGGTTAGCAGGATCCTGTTATCCATTTCATCCAAACCGTTTTCATCCACATCCAGGGCATCAAGGGCCATTTTGGAAATTTCCAAAGTTATCTTACCATCCCCTTTGATCTCTGCGAAATCACGGGTACGTCTCAAAAGCATGTTGGCGATCCTTGGAGTACCCCGGCTTCTTCGGGCAATTTCAAAGGCCGCTACCTCATCAATCGGGGTCTGCAATATATGGGCAGAGCGACTGACAATATCTGTCAGCAGTTTGGCATCGTAATACTCCAACCTGGAATTGATCCCAAAACGGGCCCGAAGGGGTGAGGTCAACAAACCTGATCGGGTTGTGGCACCAATCAAGGTAAAAGGATTCAAAGAAATCTGTACTGACCGGGCATTAGGGCCCGAATCCAACATGATATCAATCCTAAAGTCCTCCATAGCGGAATAAAGGTATTCCTCCACGATGGGATTTAAGCGGTGAATTTCATCTATGAATAAGACATCCCCTTCCTCCAAATTGGTCAAAAGGCCTGCCAAATCGGAGGGCTTGTCCAAGACAGGACCTGAAGTAATTTTTATCCCCGATTCCAATTCATTGGCTATGATATGACTTAGGGTAGTTTTTCCCAAACCCGGAGGGCCATGCAATAAAACATGGTCCAAAGGTTCATTCCTCCTTCTTGCTGCCTGCACAAAAATCTTCAGGTTCTCCACAATCTTAAACTGACCAGTGAAATCATCAAAACTCAGGGGGCGTAAAGCCCGCTCAATTTCCCGGTCCGAGGAATTCAACTTTTCCTTATCCCCACTTAAATAATCTTCTCTCATAGCTTCAATATCAGCAATTACAAAGATATGAATTTAGCCCAAGGCAAAAAGCGTAGGGCTAGAAAGGAAACATTACATGCAACTTTATTGCATTTATTTGGAAATGGGAACTTTATTCGGAAAATAACCATTAACTTGCGAGAAAATTACGAGAATACATGGGAAGCAACGCCAAGAAAAACATTATTTACTCCATCGTTCTGCTCCTAATGGTTGCAATTGTCTACTTATACAGGCAAAATACTACCGTAACACAAGCTGAACCGGATCCGCTTACTTCAGGCAGACTGGTCTTATCGGGCAATACCATGGGAACAAATTACCGGGTGGTATATTTAGATCAGTTGGAAAGAAATTTTCAAAATAGTGTGGATTCCTTATTAATCGTTTTCAATCAATCCCTATCCACCTATATCCCTGATTCAGAAATCAGCAGGTTCAATAAAGGCGATTCATTGATATTCGAGTCCCCCTTCTTTTACCCAGTGTTGGTCTCTAGCCAAGAAATATTCAATCTGACCGATGGGGCTTTTGACCCTACAGTGGGCCCTTTGGTCAATCTATGGGGTTTCGGACCAGAAGGACCTCAATTAAAGGATAGCTTAAGAATTGCCCAACTTTTACCCTTAGTTGATTTCAATAATATTGTATTCGATGACCAACAAGTAAAAAAGATCAAGCCGGGAGTCTATCTGGATTTCAGTGCTAATGCTAAAGGCTATGGGGTAGATATAGTGGCTGAATTTTTATATAACCAAGGCATAGAGAATTACCTTGTTGAAATCGGCGGGGAACTTGTTGCAAGGGGCGTCAATGAAAAGGGAGAATTATGGAAAGTAGGTGTTAGCCGACCTGAAGAAGAGGGCAGGGCGGAGGACCTTTTTAGTGTCATAGCCCTCAATAACCTGGCTATGGCGACCTCTGGTAATTACCGTAATTACTATGAAGCGGATGGAATGAAAATCTCCCATACCATCGACCCAAAAACAGGTAGACCGGTAAGACATGGTCTACTCAGTGCCACTGTCATCGCGGATGATTGCATGACTGCAGATGCTTTGGCTACGGCCCTTATGGTAATGGGAACAGAGAAAGCCATTTCGCTACAGAAAAAACAAGGTGATTTTGAAATATTTTTAATTTACAATAATGAGGAAGGCAACTTGAGTTCTTACGTAAGCGAAGGACTAAAACCCTACCTTTCCTTTGTCAACAATTAATGATAAAAAAGTACAGCTAAATCATGGTATTGAACTTTATCCTTTTATTTGCCACAGCAATGCTTGCAGGGGGCTTGGCTTATTTTATCCCAAGTTGGGAAGAAAGATATTTCAAATTGGTTCTGGTTTTTGCTGGCTCATACCTTTTTGCCATTACGGTTTTACATATCCTACCAGAGTTGTTTATTGATTCCGGTAATTCTCAGAGAATGGGGCTGTACATTTTACTTGGATTTTTCCTGCAACAAATCCTGGCCCTGCTTTCTACAGGGGTTGAACATGGACATATTCACCATCCCAGCCACCAACATGCTGCAAACGCCGGCGTTTGGACCATCATGATTGGCCTGTTCATGCATGCTTTTTTGGAAGGAACACTGTTAGGGAATGAAGGTGCTTTGTCCGCCCACCTTCATAACCATGCTGGACATGACCATGATCACCACCACCATCACCATCATGGTAGTCATAACTTACTTTTCGGCATCCTACTCCATAAAGGGCCTGAGGCCTTCGCTTTGGTTGCCGTTTTGATGAGTTCCCTTAAGAAAAGGTGGATTTTTGTTTTACTTACCATTTTTGCACTTGCTTCGCCTTTAGGCATGCTTCTCAGCAATTACCTGTATGAAAGCCGGATACTCGGAGGAGAAACACTGAACATTTTCTATGGAGTAGTGGCTGGAAGTTTTCTCCACATTTCTACCACGATTTTCTTTGAAAGTAGTCCAGATCACCGCTTTTATTTAAACAAAGTAATCATAAGCATGATCGCCTTTGCTTTAGCCATTTCTTTAGAAATGTTACTATAGCTTTTTTCAATGGTCATTTTGGAAAAAAACATTATTTTATTTTGTTTTGAGTCTAAGTAGAGGAAAGTATCTCGCATTTTGCTAATATGGTATACTTTCGCTAATTTTATATACAAAACCCAAAATAGCCACTATGGAAAAGCCGATCTGCCCTAAGTGTGAGCATACTAAAATTGTCAAAAGTGGCATTGTAGGCGGTAGACAGCGATTTAAATGCAAGAAGTGCGACTATCACTTTACAGTCAACAAACTGGGCAAATCGATAGATAAATACTACGTTGTAAAAGCTTTGCAGCTTTATATTGAAGGCATCTCTTATCGAGAAATCGAAAGAATATTAGGCGTAAGCCATGTTTCGGTAATGAACTGGGTCAAACAATACAAAATCAAAGCCCCTGAAAATTACGATTATCGACCCACCTATAAAGTACTGAACCATACCGAATTGGTCAAATATATGGCTCAAAAAGAGAATTTGACCGATACTGGAATGCTCATCACCGAATTGGGAGACAAATTCATGATCATTAAATGGGAAAGGTTCAGAAACCGATAAACCAAATAAAATTTTTTTGACTATAATTAATTAACATTTATCTACTTTCATTTTTTCATTCACCCACCAAGTTCTCAAATTAGATTCCACTTGTTGTCCGGGCCCGACTTCAAAAGTCAATAACAACAAACCCAAAGACCATGAATTCTAATTTGAAATGGCTAAGTAGTGTTTTACTTGTTTTCTGTTTGCAGCTTCCTGTAATGGCTCAGGATACCCTATCCACCTACAGGGCTGCCAAAGACGAGATGTTTGTAGACCACTCTTACAAACCACTTACCCTTAAGCTCTCAGATGATGGTAGCAAGTATATCCGATTCCTGGTTTGGAATCAATTGTGGATGCGCGCTACAGAAAACAACCCTGGAACATTAGGGGTAGATGGGCAACCCAGCAACAATTCCTTCGACATCGGCATCCGGAGGGCAAGGTTCCTGGCTTATGCACAGGTTTCGCCCCGATTTATGGTACTTACCCATTGGGGAATCAATAATCAAACATTTACCAACGGCGGTGTACCTGGAGGGGGTCTGACTGGTAATCCCGGCGGCATACCCGTCACCGTAAATCCTGAAACTGGCATTGGCACTGCCAATGGAATGTCCTCCAAGAAGCCCCAGTTGTTTTTCCATGATATCTGGACAGAGTTCAAAGTTACCGAAGAACTCTATATAGGTACCGGTCTTCATTACTGGAATGGCATCTCAAGAATGACCAGTCACAGTACCTTGAATTTCATGGCCATTGATGCCCCGATTTTCAACTGGCCTTTGATTGAACTTACTGATCAATTCGCGAGACAGTTTGGCATCTATGCCAAAGGCCAGGTAAAAAAATGGGATTACAGGTTGGCCCTGAACAAGCCCTTTTCAGTAGGTGCCGGCGGCCGGTTTGACGAAAGCAGACAAGTCCCCATTGCCGCCAATATTGTCAATGACAATTGGGCCACCCAAGGTTATATCGCTTATCAATTCCTGGAAACAGAAAACAATAAGCTTCCCTTCTTTGTGGGATCTTACCTAGGCACCAAGAAAGTCTTTAATATCGGCGGAGGCTGGCACCATCATGCCAATGCCACCATGTCAAAAAGTGCGGACGGCATGTCCAATTACCATGACATTAAGCTGTTTGGCTTAGATGCCTTCTTAGATATTCCATTGAACCCGGTATCAGGTTCTGCCCTAACTTCCTATGCTGTATTCTACAATTACGATTTTGGGCCCAATTACATGCGTAATGTGGGCATCATGAACATAGGCTTTGGAGCAGGTTCAACCCAAAATGGCCCCGGCAATGCACAACCTACCATTGGCACGGGCAATATCTTCTACACGCAGACCGGTTACCTTTTGCCTAAAAGTGTACTGGAAGACCATGGCAGGTTACAGCCCTTCGGTGCCCTGACCTACAAAAACTTTGAATTATTTGATACCAGTTCCTGGCAATACGACCTGGGATTCAATTACTACATGAATGGCCACCAAGCCAAAATCACCCTTCAGTACAGCAACCGCCCCTTATTTGAAAATTATCGAAAAAGTGGATCTGCGGGAGAGCTGATCGTCCAAACTCATATCTTCTTGTAAAATTTCAAACCCAAAAAACTATGTCTGAACACAAATTAAAAATGAAAGCTTACTGGAAAAAGAACCTCAAAACGCTTCTTTTCCTCCTTGCCATATGGTTTCTGGTTTCCTTTGGATTCGGAATCCTATTAGTAGAGCCTTTGAATGCTATCCAATTTGGAGGCTTTAAACTGGGCTTTTGGTTTGCCCAACAGGGTTCCATCTACACTTTTGTTGTCCTCATTTTTGTTTATGTATATCGCATGAACCAATTGGACAAAGAATTTGACGTCAACGAAGAATAACCACTAATCTAACATCAACCATGGATATCTTAACCTGGACATACATACTCGTAGGTGCTTCATTTGCACTCTATATTGGAATCGCCATCTACACAAGGGCTGGTTCCACCAAAGAATTCTATACCGCTGGAGGGGGTGTATCTCCACTTGCCAATGGTATGGCCACTGCTGCCGACTGGATGTCTGCCGCTTCCTTTATCTCCATGGCGGGGATTATCGCATTTGCGGGATATGATGGCTCGGTTTACCTGATGGGCTGGACCGGTGGCTATGTGCTTTTGGCCCTACTTTTGGCACCCTACCTCCGTAAATTTGGAAAATTTACCGTTCCGGATTTTGTTGGAGACAGGTATTATTCCAATAAGGCCCGTGTGGTCGCAGTCATCTGTGCCCTGTTCATTTCCTTTACTTACGTGGCCGGTCAGATGCGGGGAGTAGGAATTGTATTTTCCAGGTACTTGGAAGTAGACATCAACACCGGGGTAATTATTGGTATGTGTATTGTGTTTTTCTACGCTGTTTTGGGCGGCATGAAAGGCATCACTTATACCCAAGTAGCACAATATTGTGTATTGATTTTTGCTTACATGGTACCTGCCATATTTATCTCCATGCAATTAACCGGCAACCCAATCCCTCAATTGGGTCTGGGTGATACCGTAGCCGATGGAACTCCGCTTTTACAAAAATTGGATGGAGTCCTTACCGATTTGGGATTTGCAGAATATACTTCTGGAAGAAAGAGTATGGCTGATGTGTTTGCCATTACCTTAGCCCTTATGGTGGGAACTGCCGGATTACCTCATGTGATTGTAAGGTTCTTTACCGTACCAAGGGTGAAAGATGCCCGGCTTTCTGCTGGCTATGCCTTGGTATTCATTGCCATCCTTTACACTACTGCTCCTGCGGTTGCGGCCTTCGGAATTTACAATGCCATTGAAACAGTGGCCGGACAACCTGTAGATCAATTACCAGAGTGGGTGGAAAATTGGCAAAAAACCAACCTGATCAGTATTGAGGATAAAAATGGAGATGGTATCGTACAATATACTCCTGTAGCGGCCACTAATGAAATGAAAATTGACAGGGATATTATGGTGTTGGCCAGCCCGGAAATCGCCAAATTACCCAATTGGGTGATAGGACTTGTAGCTGCCGGGGGTATGGCTGCGGCACTTTCTACCGCTGCTGGACTGCTCCTGGTAATCTCTACCTCCGTTTCCCGTGACTTGTTCAGAACCTTCAAGCCGGATATGACAGAAAAAAGGGAATTATTGATTGCCCGTATTTCTGCTGCAGGTGCTGTACTATTGGCTGGTTATTTCGGTGTGAATCCTCCGGGATTTGTGGCAGAAGTAGTCGCCTTCGCCTTCGGTTTGGCCGCTGCCTCCTTCTTCCCAGTGATCATCATGGGTATTTTTTCGAGCAGGATCAATAAAGAAGGCGCTATTGCCGGTATGATTACCGGTCTATTGTTCACCATAGGCTATATTACTTACTTCAAATTTGGTCAAAATCTATTCGGACTTTCTCCTGAGGCGGTATCTTCCGACAACTGGTTGTTTGGAATTTCTCCGGAAGGTATAGGATCGATCGGTATGTTGGTCAACTTCGTAGTTTGCTACGTAGTATCTAAAGCGACTCCAGCACCTCCGCAGGATGTTCAGGACATGATTCAGGAAATTAGAATTCCAAGAGGAGCAGGTAAAGCACACGCACATTAAATAAGGGTTGATTGAGTGATTAAAGGGGAGCTGACATTAGAAATGTCGGGGCTCCCTTTTTTCCATTCAGCAAAAACTGTAATTTATATTTTCAATAGAGATTCCAATGAAAGACAAAGCAAAAAGCCAATATTTATGGGGACTGTTTTTTTTAGGATTATGCCTGTTGAATTATCCATTGCTCTCCCTCTATAATATCCAAGCAAAGTGGTTGGGCGTTCCTGCCCTGTACTTCTGGGTCTTCTTTATTTGGCTTTTGATTATCATACTGACCTATTGGATTATCAAGAAAACAGATTCTTCAAAAGATGCTTAGTAAAGGTTTGATCATAGCATTTACTTTCGGCTACCTGGCACTATTGTTTGCCATAGCCTTCTTTTCGGAACAATCCGCAAAGAAAGGAAAGAGTTATGCTTCTAACCCTTACATCTATGCCCTTTCTCTGGCAGTTTACTGTACCGCATGGACCTATTATGGTTCTGTGGGGCGGGCAGCCACCAATGGACTTGAATTTTTGACCATTTATATTGGCCCAAGTTTGGTCGCTCCTCTGTGGTGGATCATCATGAGGAAAATTATCCGAATCAGTAAGGTTCAGGGCATTTCGTCCATTGCAGATTTTATCTCTAGCCGGTATGGCAAAAATATTACCTTAGGTGGTATAGTGACCTTATTCTGCTTCTTGGGTATCCTTCCCTACATCTCTATTCAGATCAAAGCCGTTGCCAATTCCTTTGATATCCTCCAATATGCAGAAAGCCCACTACCTGTTTTAAATGTTCCGTTTTATCAGGATACCGCCTTTTATTTAGCCATAGGCCTCGCCTTTTTTACGGTCCTCTTCGGGACCAGAGATGCAGAAGCCACTGCCCAACATGAAGGCATGGTGATGGCTGTGGCCTTTGAATCCTTGTTCAAATTATTGGCTTTCATAGCCGTAGGTGTTTTTGTTACCTATTTTGTCTATGATGGATTCCGGGATATTTTCGATCAGGCCAGTTTGAGAAATTTAGATCACCTGTTTATCCTTCAAGGGGAACATGGACCTACTGAATGGTTCTGGATGAGCATACTTTCCATGTTGGCAGTTTTGTTTTTACCCAGACAGTTCCAAATGGGGGTAGTGGAAAACAGCAATGAAAAACATTTGGACAAGGCCATGTGGCTTTTTCCACTTTACCTTTTACTAATCAACATTTTTGTGATTCCAATCGCCTTGGGCGGCTTGGTCCATTTTTCTGATGGAAATGTTGATGCAGATACTTTTGTACTTGCACTGCCCATTGCCTATGAAAAAAACTGGTTAACGCTTCTGGTCTATCTTGGTGGTTTTTCAGCTGCGACCAGTATGATCATTGTATCTACCATTGCGCTCAGCAATATGATCAGCAATAACCTGATTATCCCCATCTTGTTGGTGAATGAAAAACTCAAGAGCAAGTTTCAGAATGAACTGGGAGGAAGGGTTGTTTGGATCAGAAGGGCAACCATATTTGTGATCATCCTTTTGGCCTATGTCTATTATAAGGAAGTCTCCGGACAGTTTTCTCTGGTTTCGATTGGGCTGATTTCATTTGTAGCCATTGCCCAATTTGCCCCTGCCATCATAGGGGGGATTTTTTGGAAAAACGGCTCAAGATTAGGAGCACTTTGGGGAATCATCGCAGGTTTTACCTTATGGATTTATACCTTGGTAGTGCCTACTATTGTCACGGCAGGATTTCTACCCGAAAGTTTAATGACTGATGGCCTTTGGGGCATTTCTGCCTTAAAGCCATACAGCCTTTTGGGTATGGAAGGAATGAGCTATGTTACCCATAGCCTTTATTTCAGTCTCTCCATTAATATTTTACTATATGTGATCATCTCACTGATTTCGGAGCAGTCTTCAAAAGAGCATAACCAAGCCTTGGTCTTTGTGGATATTTTCAAATACAGCACCACTTTGGACAGTTCCATAGTTTGGAAAGGACAAGCCTATTTGCCAGACTTGAAAGCCCTGCTGCACAACTTTCTCGGCGAAGAAAAAGCCAATTTGGTCTTTGATGAATACGCGCAAAAGACAGGCAAGCCACTGGATAAAAACCGGTATGCGGATCCAGAATTGGTAAACTTTTGTGAAAGGATTCTTTCAGGAGTGATTGGCTCGGCATCAGCAAGAATCATGGTCGGCTCCGTGGTCAAAGAAGAAGAAATCAGCATAGAGGAGGTTTTGGGTATTTTGAGAGAAACCCAAGAATTAAAGTCCCTCAACTTGCAATTGAAACAAAAAAGCAAGGAGCTGAAAAAAGTATCTGACAAACTCCAGGAGATGAATGAAACCTTGCGCCTGAATGATATGCTTAAAGATGAATTCATCTCTACCGTGACGCATGAAATGAAAACGCCCATTACTTCCATCAGGGCCTTTTCGGAGATTTTGCTGGATGAGGACCTTCCAGATGCAGACAAGAAAAAATTTCTCCATATTATCATAGAGGAAACAAACCGGATGACCCGTTTAATTGATCAGGTGCTGGATTTGGAACGCTTTGATTCAGGCAGACAAAAACTCAGCTTGGATAGAGTAGATGCGAAAATTTTGATTCTACAGGCTGCAGAAAGTATGCTGCAGGTATTCAAGGAAAAGGGGCTGAAATTTGATATACAACTTGATTTTGAAGACCTGGAAATCAGCATCGATGAGGACCGGATCAAACAGGTGATCCTCAACCTGCTCTCCAATGCTTCCAAATTTGCCAAGACAAAGGTGATCTTGGAGGCAAAATATGAAGAAGAAAATCAATTACTTGTTCGGGTATTGGACGATGGGAAGGGAGTTCCAGAGGAAGAAATCCCTTATATATTCGACAAATTCTTTCAAGCCAAAAACCAAACCAGCAAAAAACCCATTGGCAGTGGCCTTGGATTGGCCATTTCCAAAAAAATTGTTGAATACCATGGTGGCAGTATTCAGGTCCTAAAAAAGGATGGTATGACCTGCTTTGAATTTTCCTTGCCTGTACAAGAAGACTACAAAAAAACATCTAGCTTATCCAATTGATATGAATAAAATCTTAATAGTGGACGATGAACCCAATATCCTGCTTTCTCTGGAATTCCTTTTCAAAAAAGAAGGCTATAAGGTGTTCATTGCCAGAGACGGAGAAGAGGCTTTGGGAATCATAGAAGAAGTATTACCCGAATTGGTGATTTTGGACATCATGATGCCCAAAGTAGATGGCTATGAAGTGTGCCGTCACCTGAAGAAAAAGCATTTGGCTACCAAGGTGATTTTCCTCACCGCAAAAAGCAAACAACAAGATGTGCAGAAAGGACTGGAAATGGGAGCAGACCTTTACCTGACCAAACCATTTTCCACAAAAGATCTTGTCCAAAAAGTGAAAGTATTAATCAATTAAATCAATAAACAATAACCAAAAAATAATAGCATTATGAGCGATAGGATTCATACCCTCAGTGGTTACTTCTACGAATATCAGAAATCAGTAGCAGAACCTGAAAATTTCTGGGCACGTATTGCAGATTCCTTCCATTGGAAAAAAAGATGGGATAAAGTACTTAAATGGGACTTTCAGGGCCCTAGTGTCCAATGGTTTGTCAATGGTAAACTCAACATTACTGAAAATATCTTTGAAAAAAATCTTTTTGCCTATGGGGACCGTGTGGCCCTGATATGGGAGCCCAATGACCCAAATGAAGAAAGCAAAAAAATCACTTACAGGGAATTATACCATCAGGTCTGTCAATTTTCCAATGCCCTGAAAGCAAAAGGCATCCAAAAAGGAGACCGGGTGATCATCTACATGCCTATGATTCCCGAAGCTGCTGTGGCCATGCTGGCCTGTGCCAGAATTGGAGCCATTCATTCTGTGGTATTTGCAGGCTTTAGCTCTACAGCACTTGCTGACAGGATCAATGACTGCGAAGCCAAGGCCATCCTGACATCTGATGGGAATTTCAGGGGTAATAAAAAAATCGGAGTCAAAGCAGTAGTAGATGAGGCCTTAGAGAAATCCTCAGTGGAGACAGTTATTGTCTGCCAACGTACGGGACAAGACATCACCATGAAAGCCGGTCGGGATTTTTGGTGGCATGAAGTACTGGAAGGACAAGAGGATCATAACCTCGCTGAAGAAATGGACAGTGAAGACCCTTTATTTATCCTTTATACCTCTGGTTCTACAGGTAAACCCAAAGGTGTGGTTCATACCACTGCAGGTTACATGGTCTATACCAAATATAGCTTTGAAAATGTGTTCCAGTATGCCCCGGGAGATGTTTATTGGTGTACTGCTGATATTGGCTGGATCACTGGTCATTCTTACATTGTCTATGGCCCATTGCTGGCCGGGGCAACTACCGTGATGTTTGAAGGTGTGCCAACTTATCCTGATGCAGGCAGGTTCTGGCAAGTGGTGGAAAAACATCAGGTCAACCAATTCTACACTGCTCCTACGGCCATCAGGGCCTTACAGGCCTATGGCACTGAGCCCATAGAAAAGTATAACCTTGACTCGCTCAAAGTATTGGGTTCAGTTGGCGAGCCCATCAACGAGGAAGCTTGGCGGTGGTATTATACCCATATTGGTAAATCACGGTGCCCGATAGTGGATACCTGGTGGCAGACAGAGACGGGGGGTATCTTGGTTTCTCCTATTGCGGGCATTACCCCTACAAAACCCGCTTTTGCAACCTTACCGCTTCCAGGCATACAATTGTGCATTGTGGATCCTGAAGGGAATGAGTTGACCGGCAACTCTGTAGAAGGCAACCTTTGTGTAAAATTCCCTTGGCCTTCCATGATCAGAACTACCTGGGGAGACCATGAAAGATGCCAACAGACCTACTTCTCTACTTACAAAGGCATGTACTTTACAGGAGATGGCGTCAAGCGCGACCATGATGGTTACTACAGAATTTTGGGGCGTGTGGATGATGTCATCAATGTGTCAGGACACCGCATGGGAACCGCGGAAGTTGAAAATGCGATCAACGAACACCCATTGGTGATCGAATCCGCTGTCGTAGGATACCCTCATGATATCAAAGGTCAGGGCATTTATGCCTATGTCATCTGTGACATGACCCATAGAACTGAAGAAAATTTGGTCAATGAAATTAAGGATACCGTATCCAAAATCATTGGTCCAATAGCCAAGCCGGATAAAATCCAGATTGTACCGGGACTTCCAAAAACCAGGTCCGGAAAAATCATGAGGAGAATCCTAAGAAAAGTGGCTGAAGGCGTTACGGATAATATGGGAGATACCTCCACGCTCTTAGATCCTGAAGTGGTCAATCAGATCATTGAGGGTCGAAAATAAAAATTAGAATCACGGAAACCAGGTAGGAAAATAACCCGCCTGGTTTTCTTTTATTTAACATGCAACTAATATGGCCAATGTGATTGTCAATAGGGTCAAGGAATTCCTCAAGCGTTTCCCACCTTTTAGTTTCCTAAATGACGATGCACTGACTTTGGTAGCAGAGCAGGTAGAAGTCCGTTTCATTGCCAAAGACGATTTTTTATTCATGCAGGGTGACCCTGCCCAAAAGTTCTTTTTTGTACTGAAGGAAGGCTCTGTTCATTTGACAGAAAAAGAAAAAGAGGAAGTCAGGGTAGTGGAAGTTTGTGATGAAGGGGATGTTTTCGGGGTATTGGCGCTACTCGGCAAACGCCCTTATATCCTGAATGCACAGGCTAAGGAAGACAGTTTGATCTACGCCATCCCTGTAGCTACTTTTGAAAAAATCCTGAATGAAAACAGTCGGGTAGCCCTGTATTTTGCGGCGGGATTTGCCTCAGGGCAAGTGGTAGTACGGACAGACCTATCCCAATCCCAAAAAGCAAGGACCACCTTTAAAGAAGTCTCCAAAGATTCCGGACTTTTGATTTTCACAGGGCAATCTGACTTGAATTATTCTTCACAAGTACTCACCTGTGCCCAAGGAACAAGTATTAAGGATGCTGTGGCAGCCATGGCCGAAAAGGGAGTGGGATCCATTGTCATTACCAATGCCAAGCAGCATCCCATTGGCATTTTAACCGATAAAGACCTTAGGAACAGGTTGATCGCCAAAAACAAATCCTATGACACCCCCATTGATGAATTGATGACTTCTCCAGTCATCACCAAAAAGAAAGATGCCGCATTTTCTGACCTTTACCTTACTATGATCAAAAACAGGCTGCATCACCTGATTTTTACAGAAGATGGCAGCCCGGATAGTCCGGTGACAGGGATTCTTTCTGATCATGACATCCTGCTTTCCCAAGGCAATAGCCCGGCAGTTTTGATCAATGCCCTGCTGAATACCTGGGATATTGCAGAAATGGCGAAAATTAGGGATAGGGCTGAACAGCTCTTGGGCTATTACCTGGAAAATGAAGTTTCCATGGACTTTGTGGCCAATATCATCTCCGAAATCAATGACACCATCATCAGAAGGGCAGTGCAAATGGCCAGTAAAAAACATGGGGCAGCCCATCCTGAAGCGGCAAAGGTAAGGTTCTGTTTCCTTTCGCTGGGCAGCGAAGGCAGGGAAGAACAATTGCTAAGGACAGACCTGGACAATGCCATTGTCTTTGAGGATGTACCCAAAGAAAAACTGGAATCCACCCAGGCCTACATGCTACTTATTGCCTCAGATGTCATAGAGACCCTTTTGGCCTGTGGATTTGAAGCTTGTCCTGCTGAAATTATGGCCAATAATCCTAAATGGTGTCAACCGCTCTCTTCTTGGAAGGAACTGTTTTCGGATTGGATCCATAGTCCTAACCAACAGGCCTTAATGAATGCCACTATCTTTTTTGACTTCAGACCCATTATAGGCCATAAGGTATTGGCAGAAGAGCTTTCGGAGCATATCTATAATGAAATTGCAGGAAAATCTATTTTCCTAAATTTTCTGGCGAAAAATGCCCTTTTAAACCCACCACCTTTAGGCTTTTTCAGGAATTTCATTGTGGAGAAATCTGGAGAACAAAAGGACAAATTTGACATCAAACTGAGAGCCATGATGCCTTTGGCTGATATCGCGCGGTTGCTGATTCTCAGTCATCGCCTCATCGGTATCAATAATACCTTCAAACGTTTTGAGAAACTGGCTGACATCGAGCCCAACTACAGGGAATTGATGCTCGAAGCTGGCAAAGCCTATGAAATCCTGATGCGGATGCGGGCAACGGAAGGACTTCAGGAAGGCAATTCCGGCAGGTACATTCAGCCTGAGAAGCTTGGTAAACTCCAAAGGCAGCTTCTGAAAAATGCATTTGCCCCCATCGATGAGTTGCAAAAAATCATTCGGGTCAGGTTCCAACTGGATTATTTCGGCAGCTGATATGGGTTTATTTGACTTTTTGAGGCCTAAGCAAATCCCCAAAGCGGCTTTTATAGCCGATTATGAGGCTCTTTTTGAAAAAAGAATCCCGGCCGTAAGACCCATGGCCCAATTGACCTTTACTATTTTAGATACAGAGACCACGGGGTTAGATCCAAAAAAGGATTATATCATTTCTTTTGGAGCGATTAAATTACAGCAATTCACCATTCCCATTTCCACCTCCAAGGAATGGTACCTCAAAGTGCCTATTGCGAATGCTGAAGCCATTCAGGTACATGAAATCATACATACCCTTTCCCCCTTGCGCTTGGAAGACTTTGCCCAACAGTTTTTGAAATATGTAGGTACTGACATCTTAGTGGGGCACCATGTGGGATTTGATTTGGCCATGCTGGAAAAGGCCCTGAGACCCTTTGGACTTAAAAAACTCCTCAACCCGGTACTTGACACCCAATATTTGGCCATGCGATTGGAAAAAGGTCCCCACTTTGACAGCAGCATGGGAAAACCGGGAGAGTTCGCTTTGGATAGTCTCTGCCAAAGGTATGGCATTGAACTGGATGACCGTCATACCGCTGCAGGTGATGCCTTCCTTACCGCCCAATTGCTTATGAAACTCCTAAAGCTGGCAGAAAAAAAGGGCATCAATGATTATGGTACCTTGATGCGGTGAGTGGGGCTTGCATTTATTCCTACTCCTTTTTAACCGATACTTTGGATTTCCAACCAAAAACAAGCACCACAAAAAAGCACACAAAGGGAACCCAAAATGACATTTCTATACTTCCTGTAAAGTCTGACACCAAGCCTTGAATAGAGGTAAGTACCGCCCCCCCAAGAATGGCCATTACCAATCCTGAGCCTCCCAACTTAGTATCTTTTCCCAGCCCCTTAATGGACAGTCCGTAAATGGTCGGGAACATTAGAGACATACAAGCTGAAATTAGAATCAAACTGACCACTCCAGACATTCCTCCCGTGTAAATGACCGATAAGCAAAGCAGCATGGCCAAAGCAGCGAAGAAAACCAATAACTTACTGGGAACTAAATATCCCATCAAATAGGTGTTAACAAACCTGGTTACCATAAATAGAATAATGGCATACAGGTAATAAGTAGCCGCATCCGCTTCGTTGATACCCAATTCCTGCATCACATACCTGATCGTGAAAGACCAGACGCCAATCTGTGCACCTACATAGAAAAACTGGGCAATTACTCCTGTTCTGTAGTTTGGATTGGCCAATAACCGGAGAAAACCTGTTTTAAGTTCCAGCTCTTTTCCAGTATCCCTGCCATCAGGCATTTTTAAAAAATAGATCACTAACCAAATGGCCAACATCACAAAAGCAATCCCCACATAGGGACCCATCACCGCTGACAACTCAGCCTTCTGAATCTCAAAAAGCGCATTGCTGTCCATTACAGCCCTTTCCTCCGCAGAAGCCTGATTGAGATGAGAGAGTATGAAAAACTTACTCAACAAGACCCCTGTAATGGAACCAATGGGGTTGAATGACTGGGCCAGATTAAGCCTCCTTACTGCTGAATTCAAAGGGCCTAATTCGAAAATGTATGGATTGGCCGTAGTCTCTAGCACAGATAATCCCCCTGCAAAAATGAATAGGGCAAACAAAAAATGCCCATAAACCATACTGATGCTTGCCGGATAAAACAATAAGGCACCCATAACAGCCAGCCCTAACCCGATCAGAATACCGGATTTATAAGAATACTTCTTGATCAAAATGGCCGAAGGTATGGCCAGACAAAAATAAGAGCCATAAAAAGCGATCTGAATCCAAGAAGTCTGAAAATCAGACATGCTCATGATTTTCTTAAAGGCCGCCAGAAGCGTATCCGTCATGTTATTAGCCAACCCCCATAAGAAAAACAGGGAGGTAATCAGAACAAATGCCAATTGGGGAGAAGGGACTCTTTTTTTCACGTTGGGTCATGGGTTAAAGACCAATAAATTAGCCCAAAATTTTTGATCTGTCAAAGTGCTTGTCAGATAAGTATTTTGCTTGCAAAAACAGGGAAATTAATCCGCAAAATTGTATCATATTGTTTACCTTTAAAAAAGTAGTCTTTAACAATGACAGAAGCATCAAATAAAACCAAAGGTATTGGCAGGTATTTGCTACCGCTTTTACTAATTGGCATTTGTTTTCACAATACCACATTTGCCCAGGAAGAAAAGGCCATCGAGGCCATGGAAAAAGCGGAATCTAGCGGTTTTTCCGGAGTTGTGCTCTTGGCAAAAGACGGAGAAATCATTTTTGAAAAGGCGGTAGGATACCGCTCCTTTGAAAAGGAAATCCCTCTAATGTCAACAGATGTCTTTGAAATGGCCTCTGTGTCCAAACAGTTTACAGCCATGATGATCATGATGTGTGCTGAAAGAGGCCTGCTGAGTTATAGTGACCTGATGGAAGAATATTTAGAGACGCCCTATTCCGGTATTACTATACGCCAACTGCTTACCCACACCAATGGACTTCCAGATTATCAAGAGGTGATGGACAAGCATTGGGATAAGAGTAAAGTGGCTGACAATGCAGCCATATTGGAATACCTCAGGATTTACCAACCACCCATGCTGGCCATACCTGGAGAGAAATATGAATACAGCAATACAGGCTATGTTTTTTTGGCCAGCATAGTGGAACAGGTAACGGGAAGGGACTTTATAGAATTGTCAAGAGAATTGATTTTTGAACCTTTGGGCATGACCGATACCGATATTCGTACCTTGGAAGAAAAAGCTGCTGTTGAAAATTTTGCTGCAGGACATTTATTGGATGAGGAGGGAAAATATATCAACGCCAACCGATTCCATGCCTCAGATTATACCGTTTGGTTGGGGAACAGAAAGGGGCCGGGAAGAATAAGCAGTACAGCTCATGATTTATTGCGCTGGGATCAGACACTTTACACCGGCAAATTGGTAAACAGCAACACTTTGGCCCAAGCTTTCATGCCCATGGTTTTGAATGATGGCAGTAAGTACAATTATGGATTCGGTTGGGATTTGGATTTAAATTCTCCATTTGGGCGTATCGTCTCCCACACTGGCGATAATCCGGGCTATCGAACCATCATCATCAGGTTGATCGATCAGAACAAAACCTTGATCATGCTCAACAACAATGCCCATGAAAGCAAGGACGACTTGATCAATGAGGCTTTGGAAGCTTTAGGCAATTGGTGATTAACCCTTTGCTAAAATGCCCCCATCAATATTGAATGCAGCTCCTGTAATCCAAGAGGATTCCTCCGAGGCTAAAAATAAACAAAGCTTGGCGATGTCTTCCGGTTGTCCCAACCGCTGTAGCAGGGTGTTCTTTCCCGCATTTTCCACAGCCTTTGCAGGATCTGGGAAAGCTGCTGCAGAGGCATGGATCAAGGGAGTGTCCACAGGACCGGGACAAATGCTATTGATCCGGATGCTAGGCGCATATTCCACAGCTGCCTGCTTGGCCAAAGCCAATAATGCCGCTTTTGAGGCACAGTAAGCCGGATGGTTAGGAAAAGATTTATAGGCTGCGATGGAAGCATTGATCACGACAGCAGCAGAGGGCCTTTTCAGCAACTCGGGAAGCGCAAACTTTAGCAGATAAAAGACAGCATCTACATTCACAGCAAAGGTCTCCCGCCATAGCGATGGCTCCAAATCAGTAATGGCACCAAGCCCAAGCATCCCTGCATGACAGACTACCCCATCCAGTTTGCCAAAATGCTGAAAAGCCGCTTCAACTAAGGCTTGATTGTGGGTTAATTCTGCCACATCCCCAGCTAAAAAAATGGCTTTGCCTCCCTTAGTTTCAATTTCGGAAACCAATTCAATACCCCTTTCTACATTTCTACCGCTAAGTACCAATTCCGCTCCTTCTTTGGAAAATAGTAAGGCAGTGGCTTTTCCCATTCCACTGCTTGCACCGGTGACGATAAAGGTCTTTCCTTGTAGTCTATTTTGTTTTTCCATAAGAAGTTAAACCGAGAGATTGGCCAGATTGTAGTTGTAATATTTGTCTTTTTTACACCTATTCAAAATATACTCACTTTTAAATGCGAAAAAAAACACATTAAATTCTGAAAATCATTAGATTTAAGTTTGAAGGATTTTTGGTTTCCAATCAATTAACCCAGCATACCAATGAAACCTACCAATACACAAAACCCAGAATATTACCACAAAGTGGTGGATTGCCAATACGCTTGTCCTGCCCACACACCTGTCCCTGAATACATTCGCCTGATAGCCGCTGAAAAATATACAGAGGCCTATATGGTCAATTGGGAGTCCAATGTCTTTCCCGGGGTTTTGGGAAGGACCTGTGATCGACCATGCGAACCTGCCTGCCGTCGGGTGAGGGTAGAGGAAGAACCGGTGGCCATTTGTAGGCTCAAGCGGGTGGCGGCAGATAACAAGGGCGATGTAAAAAAACTGATGCCCCAAGGGCCCTTCACCCCCAATGGAAAAAGAATTGCTATGATCGGAGGAGGACCCGCTTCATTAACTGTAGCCAGAGACTTAGCCCCTTTGGGTTACGAAATTCATCTTTTTGACGAGCAGATTGCCGGAGGGGGCATGATGAGGAGCCAAATTCCTTCTTTCAGACTCCCCGAAGAAGTACTTAATGAAGAAGTAAATTATATTCTGGACATGGGCATACACACCCAATTCCTCACTTATGTGAAAAGCCTGAGAGAGGTATTGTCCCAAAAATATGATGCTGTTTTTGTCGGTACGGGTGCCCCTAGAGGCCGGGACCTACCCAAATTACCAGGAAGAAAGGAAGGAGATAAATTCATCCATATAGGCATAGAATGGCTGGCCAATGTAGCCTTTGAGCACACCAAATCCATCGGAGAGAAAGTCCTTGTGCTCGGAGGAGGAAATACGGCCATGGACTGTTGCAGGACATCCCGAAGATTAGGAGGAAAGGAAGTCAAGGTAGTCGTCCGGAGCCCATTTGAAGAAATGAAAGCTTCACCTTGGGAAAAAGAGGACGCCCTCCACGAAGACATACAGATTTTGGACAACCATGTGCCCTTGAGCTTTGAAGTCAAAGATGGAAAACTGATCGGCATGAAATTCCAAAAAGTCAAGGCCGTCTATGATGATAACGGAAAAAGACAGTTACTGTCCACCGATGAACCGGAAGTTTTTCTAGAAGCTGATGAGGTGCTGATTGCCATAGGGCAGGAAAACAGCTTCCCTTGGATTGAAAGGGACCTAGGCCTGGAATTTGACCAATGGGGAATGCCTGTGGTAGATGCAGTGACTTACCAATCTACCCTACCTGCTGTATTTTTTGGAGGAGATGCTGCTTTTGGTCCAAAAAATGTCATCACCGCGGTGGCCCAAGGACATCAGGCTGCAGTTTCCATCCACCTGTTTTGTGAAGGAAAAAACCTAAGAGAAAGACCCTCGCCTTACACCAACTTGGTCAGCCAAAAAATGGGAATCCATGAATGGAGTTACGACTCGGGCATTTCCATAGACCAGCGTTATGTAGTCCCCCAAGCTGAAAAAACAATTACACTGAAAGATAGAAAAAAGGAAGTGGAATTGGGGTTTGACGTACCAGTAGCTTTCAAAGAAACGCAGCGCTGTCTGAACTGTGATGTTCAGACTGTTTTTACTGCAGACCGATGCATAGAATGTGATGCCTGCATGGACGTGTGTCCTACCTCCTGCATCACTTTTACTGCCAATGCAGAAGAACCTGAATTGAGACAAAAACTTCTGGTTCCTGCAGAAAATCTGACTCAGGACCTTTTGGTGTCCAATCAACTGAAAACAGGAAGGGTGATGGTCAAGGATGAGGATGTTTGTTTACACTGTGGACTTTGTGCCGAACGATGCCCCACTTCTGCCTGGGACATGCAGAAATTCCTTTATTCGGTAACCAAAGCTTATCAAATGCCAGCACCCCTACCCCAGATACAAAAATGAAGAAAGCAATCAATGATTTTATAGTCCGATTTGCCAATGTCAATGGCACCGGATCCGCCAGTGCAAACTTCCTGTTTGCCAAAACCATTTTCAGGATGGGCATTCCTGTGACACCCAAAAACATTTTTCCTTCCAATATTCAGGGACTACCGACCTGGTATGAAGTGCGGGTAAGTGAAAAAGGTTACCTGGGTAGAAGAGAAGGCATTGACCTGATGGTCTGTGTCAATCCCCAAAGCATGGCTCAGGATGTGAAAAATGTGAAATCAGGAGGGTATTTCATGTATGACAGCACCAAGAAGTTGCCTGCTGAATACCTCCGGGAAGATATCCATTACCTGGGCGTCCCCATGATGGAGATGTCCAATGAGGCATTCTCTGATCCAAGAAAGCGCCAACTGCTAAAAAACATTATTTATGTGGGTGCCTTGGCCAAATTGCTCAACATGGAAGTTGAAGCTATCAAGGTATTGATTGGTGAGCAATTTGAAGGAAAGGCCCAGTTGATCGATGCCAATATGAAAGCACTACAGTTGGGGCTGGATTATGCAGCAAAACATTTTAATTTCCCATTACCCTTTCATTTGGAAAAGAGAGATCTCATTGGAGATAAAATCCTGGTGGATGGCAATACCGCTTGCGGCTTGGGAGCTGTATATGGCGGGGCAACGGTCATGGCCTGGTATCCCATCACCCCTTCTACCTCTGTAGCCGAAGCTTTTGAGCATTATTGTAAAATGTTCAGAGTAGACCCTGACACAGGGGAACATAAATATGCCATCATTCAGGCTGAAGATGAACTGGCGGCTATGGGGATGGTCATAGGGGCAAGTTGGAACGGGGCCAGGGCATTTACTGCTACTAGCGGACCAGGAGTTTCTCTAATGAATGAATTTCTGGGATTGGCCTATTTTGCTGAAGTCCCCGCAGTCTTGGTGGATGTACAGCGGGCAGGCCCTAGCACAGGTATGCCCACAAGGACCCAGCAACCTGACTTACTATTGGCGGCGTACGCTTCACATGGAGACACCAAGCACGTGCTTTTACTTCCCGCCTCACCAAAGGAGTGTTTTGACTTTACTGCTCAAAGCCTAGACTTGGCAGAAAGACTTCAAACCCCCATCATGGTCATGACAGACCTTGACCTAGGCATGAATGATCACGTTTCTGAACCTTTTCATTGGGAGGATGGCAGGCAATATGACCGTGGAAAAGTGTTGTCAGCAGAAGAATTGGAACATGTAGGGAAATTTGGAAGGTACCTGGATGTGGATGGCGATGGCATTCCTTACCGTACCTATCCAGGCACGCATCCCACCAAAGGTGCTTTTTTCACTAGAGGCACCTCCAAAGACGAGTATGCAGCCTACACAGAAGATGGAGCTGCATACAAAAGAAATATGGACAGGCTCTTAAAAAAATGGGATACCGCCAAAAGCTTGGTCCCAAAAGCACAAGTGTATCAAGAAAAAAACCAATCAGAAATAGGCATGCTGTTTTTTGGCACTTCACAGTTTTCTGCAGAAGAAGCGAAAGATCTTCTCGCTGAGGAAGGCTTACATTTGGATGCCATCCGTATCAAAGCTTTTCCTTTTGGAAAAGAGGTGGAAGAATTTATCAGTTCCCATAACTTAGTTTTCGTCATCGAACAAAACAGGGATGCACAAATGCGGAAAATGATCATCATGGAATTGGACACTGCTCCTTCCAAGTTGGCACCAGTTCTGAACTATGACGGGATGCCGATCACGGCAGACAAGATCAAAAATGAAATTACCCAGTATTTATCCTTAGAAAAAAAGCAAGCCCATGAGTTATCTAAAACCACTGTTTAAGCATCCCCGATTGCCCAAAAACAAACTGGGGTATACTCTCAAAGAATATGAAGGTTCTCTGTCCACCCTTTGTGCAGGTTGTGGCCATGACAGTATCAGCGCAGCTATTGTACAGGCTTGTTATGAAATGGCGGTTGAACCCCATAAAGTAGCTAAGATTTCAGGTATTGGGTGTTCATCCAAAACGCCTACCTACTTTCTGGGCAATTCCCATGGATTCAATTCGGTACATGGCAGAATGCCTTCTGTAGCTACAGGTGCCAGCATGGCCAACAAGGATATGCAATATTTTGGAGTATCCGGAGATGGGGATTCCGCTTCCATTGGCATGGGGCAGTTTGTTCATGTGATAAGGAGAAATTTGAACATGGTGTACATTGTGATGAACAATGGTTGCTATGGTTTGACCAAGGGGCAGGATTCCGCCACAGCAGATCAGGGATCCAAAAGTAAAGCCGGCTCCATCAATCCTTTCCAAGCCATAGACTTAGCAAGTATGGCCATCGAATTGGGCGCATCCTTTGTGGCGCAGAGCTTCAGCGGGGACAAGCAGCAATTGGTACCCTTGATCAAGGCTGCCATGCAACATAAAGGTTTTGCTTTCCTCAATGTCATTTCACCCTGTGTCACCTTCAACAACAACCCTGGATCCACCAAGTCTTATGATTATGTCAGGGAGCATATAGAAGCCACCTCCACCTTGGATTTCGTCCCTGAGATGCCCGAAATAAAAGCCTCCTATGAAAGCGGAAAATCATCCAGAATTGCTTTACATGATGGTTCCTTGATCCAATTGAATAAGTTGGCCACTGATTGGGATCCCGAAAACAGAATTTCTGCCGTAAATGCCTTGCAACAGGCACGGGCAAAGCAAGAAATTCTAACAGGACTCTTGTATGTGAATTCGGAATGGAAAGACCTTCACGGGGTATTGAATACCTACCATAAACCATTGAACCGTCTGGATGAATCTGATCTTTGTCCTGGTGAAGAAAACCTGCTTTCCATTAATGCCGGTTACAGGTAAATCCTCAATAACGGCTTAATTTGTCCTTTTGGGCTTACCCAAAAGGTAGCGTTTATTTCCTCCTTTGCCTTTGATTTTAAATAAATTTTGATGCTATAACCTCTCATCAATATGAAGCGATCTCTCTCCTTATTCCTTTTATCTTTTTTTATCCAATTCACTTTTGCCCAATCCATTGCTGATTTTCTTTCAGTCCCATTTCCAAGCGCGATGACAGTCTCATCAGATGGACAAAAACTGGCCTGGGTATTTAATGCGCAAGGAGAGCGGAATATCTATTTGGCGGCTTCCCCAAATTACAAAGCAGAAAAACTGACGGATTATCAAGGGGACAATGGGATGGACCTGGGAGAGTTGGTTTTTTCACCAGATGGAAAACAACTGGCATTTGTCAGGGGAAATACCAAAAACAGGCAGGGAGAACCTGCCAATCCTGCCCTGCTACAGGAAAATACAGAACAGAGGATATTTCTCATGGATTTGGAGAACAAAGCCATGAAGGCGATTGGAACTGGAAATTCGCCATTGTTTCATCCCAATGGAAAAAGCCTGGTTTATCTGAGGTCCGGAAAAGTATACCATAAGGACCTATTATCCGATAATGCCAGTGAAAGCCCACTTTTTGTAAACAGGGGTTCTATTTCACAGTTGAGCTGGTCACCGGATGGGAAATGGCTGGCCTTTAAAAGTGGCCGGACCGACCATGCCTTTGTAGGCCTGTATCATGTCGAGGATAAAAAAATCAGCTATCCTGAGACTTCATTAGACCATGATGAATACCCGAGCTGGTCACCAGATGGCAAGTTTTTGGCTTACCTAAGGGTGCCAAATATCAACAACCGCATCCTTTTCACCCCGATCAAAGAAAGTAATCCATGGAGCATCCGGGTATTGGACCTGGCTACAATGGAGGCCAAAGAGGTTTTCAAATCCAAAGAAGGTATAGGCAGTGTGATGGTCCGTGACCTCCCCGCCCAAAATGAACGCCTCTGGTGGACGAATTCAGGGGAATTGGTATTCCCCTGGGAAAATAACGGCTGGATACAATTGTATATGGTCAATATATCCACTGGAGATTGGCAAAGGCTGAGTACTGGATCAGGATTTGTAGAGCGGGTACAGACATCTTTTGATCCAGATGAATTACTCCTCACTTCCAATAATTTCAAAATCAACGGAAGACAAGTAGTGCGATTAGACCTTAAAAAGAAGACCGTGGAACTGCTTTCTAATTTGGATGAGAACCATTGGTCTCCATTCAAAACCAAAGACGGTCTGGCCTATATATCTTCCAATTACCAAAAACCTGCCTGGCCCATGCTGAAAACCTCCGATAAGGAAATCAGATTGGCAGGAGAACTGTTCCCAAACCAATTCCCCAAAGGACTGGTCAAGCCGGAAATTTTGGAAATCAAAGCCAAGGATGGTTTCGTAAGCCATGCCTTCCTATATAAGCCTCAAAATTATGAAGCGGGTAGAAAATATCCTGCAGTCATTTTCCTGCATGGAGGAAGTAGAAGGCAGATGCTGGATGGCTTTAATTACAGCGCCTACTATAGCAATGCTGATGCCATGCAGCAGTTTTTTGCTTCCCAAGGGTTTATTGCCTTGACGCTCAATTACAGAAGCGGTATTGGTTATGGCATCCATTTCAGAGAGGCTGAAAATTACGGTGCGTCGGGAGCATCAGAAGTTGGAGATGTCATGGCGGCTGCCGATTATCTGGCTTCACGACCTGATGTAGCCGAAACACAAATTATCCCTTGGGGCGGAAGTTATGGAGGATACCTTACGGCCCATGCCTTGGCTCAAGCGCCCGGTAAGTTTTTAACTGGCGTCGATATTCATGGCGTCCATAACTGGAATCCTGTCATTACCAATTTTAACCCTTGGTATCAGCCGGAAAAATTCCCTGAAGCCGCTGAGTTAGCTTTCCGCTCCTCTCCCCTATATCATGTTTCCAACTGGAAAGAGCCTGTCTTGTTAATTACAGGCGATGATGACCGAAATGTCCCAGTGAGTGAAAGTGTGGAATTGATTGAAATCCTGAGAAAACAAGGGGTGGAAGTAGAACAGATGGTATTCCCGGATGAGGTGCACTCCTTTCTTCTGCACCAAAACTGGGTAAAGGCTTATGAAGCCAGTTTTGATTTTATCCAAAAGCAATTAAAAGCAAAGCAATGACATTAGATGGGTTTTACACCATTGGTAAGCAGCAATTCGACAAGCTTTAGCATTTTGTAATAAATTTAAATAGCAGCCTTTATCCTTTATGAAAAACCATAAGCGTATGAAAAAAAGATACTTTCTATTGTCCCTATTCCTCTGTTGCAGTGTGCTAGCATTTGCGCAGAAAAGCCCAAAAGGCACTGCCGACATTGAACTGAGCTATTATTTGCCCGAGGGCTACACCTATGATGAAAATATCCCCAAGCCTAAAGATGTATTGGGTTTTGAAGTTGGTGAATGGACTGTAGATTATGAGCAGTTAATCCGATATTTTGAAAAATTGGCGGCGACCTCTCCAAGGGTAAGTTTTGAAGTTTTCGGTTTTTCCTACGAAAAACGTCCCCAGATATTACTCACCATTACCCATCCGGATAACCTTCAAAAAATCGATCAAATTAGAGCTGATAGGCAAAAATTAAAGGATGGCAATGCCAGCCTTAATTATGATGACATGCCTTTGGTATTACAGGCCGGATATTCTGTTCATGGCAATGAAGCCAGCGGCATCAATTCTTCCCTGCTTACGGCTTACCATTATACTGCCGCCAAAGAGATAGAAAATGACCTGAAAAACATCGTCATTCTTATAGATCCCTCCTTGAATCCAGATGGATACAGCCGATATTCTACATGGGTCAATTCCCATCGTTCCTACAACTTGAACGGAGATCCTAATACCAGGGAATTGTCCGAAGCCTGGCCAGGAGGAAGAGGAAACCACTATTGGTTTGACCTCAACCGTGACTGGTTATTGGTTCAACATCCTGAATCCCAAAACCGGGTAAGGAAATTCCAGGAATGGTTACCCAATATTTACCTGGATTACCATGAAATGGGAACCAATTCCACCTTCTTTTTCCCTCCGGGAATTCCAAGTAGAGATCACCCTCTGATTCCCAAAAAGACGGTTGAACTCACTGAAAAGATTGCTCAGTACCATGCCAAAGCCATGGAGGAAATCGGATCTTTATACTATGCCAAGGAGAGCTTTGATGAATATTATTTTGGCTATGGCTCCACCTACCCGGATATTCAGGGTTCTATCGGTATCCTCTTCGAACAGGCATCCTCACGTGGGCATTTACAGGAAAGTAATTATGGTCCCTTGACTTTTGCCTTCACCATCCGCAACCAATTTAGAATGAGCATCAGCTCATTTGATGCCGCAAAGGACATGCGTGCAGAGATCAATAAATCCATGCACGATTTCTACAAAACAGCTATTCAGCTGGCCAATACCGATACGGATAAAGCCTTTATTTTTGGTTCACAGACTGATGCTGCAAGAAGTTATCACCTGGCTGAAATGATCCGCCAACATGCGATTGATGTGTTTTCACTGAACGAAAATATCACTGTGAATGGCGTTCCCTTTTCAAAAGGACAGTCCTACATTGTTCCATTGAACCAACCGCAATACAGATTGATCAGGGCCTTCTTTGAAACCCGCAATGAGTTCCAGGACAGCTTGTTTTATGACGTTTCTGCTTGGACCATGCCTATGGCCTTTAATTTGGATCACATGGCGCTTAGCAGTAGGATTCTGAATCTGGCCAATGTTTCTCCTTTGGAGGAAAGTTTTTCTTTGCATGAAGGCACTTTAAAAGGAGAAAAGGCCGCTTACTCTTATGCCTTTGGTTGGGAAGGATACTACGCACCAAAAGCCGCCTACCAACTTATGGAGAAAGGATACTTGGTCAGGGTGGCCCATGAGAACATCTCCCTTGCCGATAAAACTGAATTGAAAAGGGGAAGTATTTTAGTTTCCCTTCCAAGAGATAAAAAAGAACTTACGGCTGAGGGGCTGGATAAGGACCTCGAAAAAATTGCCAAGGAAACAGGGCTAACCATTCATGCCATTTCTTCTGGATATACAGGAGGCATCAACCTGGGTTCTCCTCAGATTGATGTACTGAAAAAACCGGAAATGGCCCTGTTGGTAAGTACAGGCGTGGTAAGTTTGGAAGCCGGGGAAATCTGGCACCTGATGGATCAACGGATGAATGTACCGATTACTTTATTGCCTACAGAAAGGTTGGCCACTGCTGATTTGAGCAGGTACAATGTGATCGCCATGCCTAATGGTCCCTACAATACTTTTGGAAAGACAGAAGCTGAAAAACTCAAAGCTTGGACTGCGGCTGGCGGAACTTTGATTGCCAGAGGTAATGCATTGAACTGGTTAAACAAGCAAGAACTGGTGAGTTTGACATTTAAGGAAGAAAATGAGGATGAGGCACAAGACAGACAGCCTTATGCAGATTTTACCAAAAATACAGGGGCAAGGATGACCAGTGGAACCATCTTCCACGCCCTTCTCGATACTAGCCACCCTATAGGTTATGGCTTTGAAAAGTCTGAAATCTTTACTTTCCGAAACAATAACCTATTTTTGGAAAAAGCGAAAAACGCCTATGCCAATCCTTTGATTTACACAGATAAGCCGTTGGCGAGTGGCTATGTTCACCCGGAAAATCTGGAAAAAATCAAGAATACAGCAGTCATTCAAGTGAAAAGATTGGGAAGTGGCCGAGTGATTGCTTTGGTGGACAATCCGAATTTTAGAGCAACTTGGTTTGGTACCAACAAACTATTCCTAAATGCCGTATTTTTTGGTCAGACCATCAAGCCTGGCACTGCAGATTGATTAGCAATCCCTCCAAGGGTTTTGAATCCTTGGAGGGATTATTCATCACATATTTTGCTTTGAATAGGGCGTTTATTCTTCGCAAAACCGCTCATTTATATTTCCAAGCAAAAGCATATGTGCGCGCTTCGTAATTTACCTTTTGGCATAATCACTTCCGAAATCCTCCTTCCAAAAATACTTGGTACATGATACATGGTACTTGGTACAAATTTTCAACTTTTCCGAACCCCCTTTCGACCTCCGCCTTTCATACCCTTACTCCAAAGTCCTCTGATAATCCCGTCTGTACACCAACGGACTGACCCCCATTCTCTCCTTAAATTGCTTATTGAAATTGGAAAGGGTATTGAAACCGCTTTCATAACAAACCTGACTGATGTTGATGTCCTGTTCATGAAGCAACTTGCAGGCGTGGCTGATTCTGACATCAGATAGAAATTCTGAAAAGGTCTTGTTCATTCTGGACTTGAAATACCTGCTGAAAGCACTTTCAGTCATGTTGGCCAGATTGGCCACCTCCTGTAACTGGATTTTTTTCTGGAAATTTTCCGTGACATGTTCATACACCTTTCTCATCCGGTCCTTTTCAGACTCTTTGTTGTTATTGGTGTATTCCGCTTGTGTGATGGTCTGACAGTCTGATGAGTTGGCAATGGTTTTTAAAATTTCCAGCAATAATAAATAACTTTCAAAACCACTTTTCCCTACGAGTTCCTTCAACTTAGACCTCAATTTCAAATTGGTAGCCCCTGTAATTTCCAAGCCCCTTAATGAGCGCTGAAAAAGGTTTTTGATTAGTTCTAACTCTTCCTTTTCTTGTAGTGCTGCTCCCAGCAAATCAGCACCAAAATAAACCACAATGCCATGGGTCTTTAGCTGACTATCCTTTTCAAAATATGCCGCATCATTTTTCCAGAGATGAGGCAAATTGGGCCCAGTAAAAACCATATCAAACTCCCGAAAAGGCTTCATCTGATCTCCTATAAACCTTGTTCCCCTACCTTCTAGCACCAAAAACAATTGATATTCCTGGTGAAAATGCCAATGGTTATCAAAATAAGGAGCAATCAATTCTCTCGCTACAAATGCTTTGTTGGAAGGGATTCTTGATTTCTGAAGTGCCTGTTTCATAACTTCCTTAATAATGCTAAAAAATTGTTGCGAATTCAAATAAATAATCAAAAAACAGTCATTATTAGACAAAAAACAGTGAGACGGACGTTCTATTTTTTACAAAATTTATCATCCGATAATACCGAACAATACCCAAAATATACGTTCCATGAGAATACTAAGGATTTTCACCTATCTGGTTTTGACTTTTGCCATCTCTTGTCAAACCAAAACCAGCTTCAATCCCCTTCACGATGGTCCAAGACGGGCTGAAATTCTGTTTCTAGGCCATGATTCAAAACATCATGACTCGGAGAAACTGATGCCTATTTTGGCAAGGGCCCTCTTCCCTAAAGGCATCAATCTTCATTATACTTCAGATCCCAACGACCTGAATGATCAAACATTAAACATGTATGATGGGATCATGATTTATGCCAACCATGACGAAATTACCCCTTCCCAAGAAGCAGCATTGAAAAAGTATGTGGAAAGTGGAAAAGGATTTATCCCACTTCACTCTGCCTCTTTTTGCTTCCGCAATTCGGACTGGTATGTTGCCGCAGTTGGGGGGCAGTTCAAATCCCATGGAACAGGTGAGTTCACTGTGGACATCATTGCTCCTGATCATCCCATCATGCAGGGGGTAGAAGTTTTTGAAACCTGGGATGAAACATACCTGCACTCCCAAATCAATCCGGATATGACCGTTTTGATGGAAAGAGAAGAAGATGGTCATAGAGAGCCTTGGACATGGATCAGAAATCAGGGCAAAGGCCGGGTTTTTTACACCGCCTATGGACATGATGAACGTACCTGGTCCAAGCCTGAATTCCATACCTTAGTGGCCAATGGGGTAATGTGGGCCATCGGTGATAAAATAGCTGCTCAAGTTGCCGCTTTTGAAATCCCCCAACCTAAGTTTGAAGAGGCTGATATACCGAATTACGAAAACAGGGTTCCTCCTCCAAAATATCAATTCCCATTAAGCCCAGAGGAGTCTATGAAATTGGTTCAACTCCCTGTTGGCTTTGAATTGCAATTGTTCGCTTCTGAGCCGGATATTGTCAATCCAATGGCCATGTGCTGGGATGAAAAGGGAAGGCTGTATGTGATTGAAACAGAAGATTACCCCAATGAAGTAAGACAAGAGGGGGGTAACGACCGGATCAAAATCCTGGAAGATACCAATGGGGATGGAAAAGCTGATAAAATCACCATTTTTGCTGACGGCCTTAACATTCCTACCAGCTTGGTGGCCGTAAATGGCGGAATTTTGGTCTCCATGGCTCCCGATTTTATTTTCCTAAAAGACACCAATGGTGATGGAAAAGCGGACCTAAGAGAGGTAGTGATTACCGGCTGGGGAAAAAGCGATACCCATGCGGGTCCATCTAACCTGAAATATGGATTTGATAATAAGATTTGGGGTGTTTTGGGATATTCAGGTTTCAATGGAGAAATAGCTGGTAAATCCTTCAATTTTTCCCAAGGCGTTTACCGCTTTACCCCAGATGCCTCTGATTTCGAATACTTAGGCTCCACAAGCAACAACACTTGGGGTTTAGGCTTTTCAGAAGATTTTAATGTATTTATTTCCACCGCCAATGGACAGCATAGTGCCTTCCTGGCCATGAGCAATGAATTCGTCAGAAGGCCTATCAGTGGTGGCATGAACAATACGGTATTTGGTATTGACAGCCATTTCGATATGCCTCACCTTACCCCAGCGCTTAGACAGGTGGACTACCACGGAGGGTACACTGCCGCGGCAGGACATAATTTTTATACCGCAAGAAACTTCCCAAAACATTACTGGAACAGAATTGCCTTCGTAGCAGAGCCCACTGGGCGCGTCCTCCACAATGCCATCATCGAAAAAGACGGATCTGGATTCAAAGAAAGAAATGGATTCAACATCTTGGCCAGTTCGGATGAATGGTTCTCTCCGGTACATGCTGAAGTAGGTCCTGATGGGGCTTTGTGGGTAGCAGATTGGTACAACTTTATCATTCAGCACAATCCTACGCCAAAAGGTTTTGAAAACGGGGCTGGAAATGCCTACATCAATCCACTTAGGGATAATAGGCACGGAAGAATTTACAGGGTGGTCTATAAGGGAAATGATGACTATAAAACCATGTCCATTGATCCTTCCAAAAACAAGGACTTGATCGCTGGATTGAAATCAGACAACATGTTTTGGCGAATCACTGCCCAAAGGTTGATCGTAGAAAACCAAAACACCGGTATTGCCAAAGAACTTTATAAACTGATAGAAAATAAGAAAACCGACGAACTAGGACTCAATACCCCGGCCATTCATGCCCTTTGGGCTTTACATGGTTTGGGTTTGTTGGATGGTGAAGATAAAAACAGCCTACAGGTAGTCACAAAAGCGTTAAACCACCCTTCTGCAGGGGTGAGGAGAAATGCCATTGAAGTTTTGCCTAGGAATATGGAAAGTTTCAAGGCAGTTACAGCCGCCAAATTGCATCAGGACAAGGACCTCAATGTCCGAAAATCTGCATTCCAGCTGATTGCCCAAGTTCCTGCATCTCAGGAAGTATCTGAATTCCTTTACCAGGCCAGCTTGGACAGGTGGAATGCCGATGACCTTTATTTGGCTCAAATCATCTTCGCTGGGGTATTGAACCACCCCGATTATTTTGACAAAAAACTCATCGACCTATATCAACCTGGTAAAGCGGATAGTTTGATTAACCTCCCCGAACGAATTGCAAAAAGTATTGTAGAAGAAGAGTATAGGCTAGACAGACGTGCTCCAATTGCTTTTCCTCCTGACACCAAGGGTAAGGAAATCCATATCCGGACAGAATTGGCCAAAGGCAATGAGGGACTTATCGGAGCCATAGTAGCCCAGGGTAATAAACAAAATGGTTACGTCATGTATGTTTGGGATGATATCCTTTATTGGGTAATCAAACAAGACGGCAAAGCTTATACCCTGTCAAGCAAAGGTAAAATTCCAAACAATTTCTTTACCGTATATGCCAATCTACTGGAAAGCGGGGTAATGGAATTGTACATGGATGAACAATTGATAGGAAAAGTCCAGACACCCGGGCTTTTCAAAGAAAGCTTATCCCCTGGCAATGTGCGCGTAGGAAATGACTGGGGCGGAGAAAACCAAGTGGGGGACTATGAAGGTTGGTCCTGGTTAAGAGGAAGAATGGGAAGGGACAGCTATATCAGCTTTAAAAATCCTGCCTTTGATTTTGCCACTGCCATGAGCGGATTTTCTGCGGAGGACTTAGGAATTTCAAGGGAAAATGCGGTAGTCATTAAGCTAGGAGTGATTCCTCATGAAATGAAATATGATTTGGCCAGTTTCAAGGTAAAAGCCGGCCAACCTGTAATCATAGATTTTGAAAACAAGGATTTCATGCAACATAACTTGCTGATTGCCCAAAAAGGCTCATTGGAAAAAGTGGGACGTGCCGCGGACGCCATGGCCAGGGATCCCAAAGGGATTGACAAACACTATATTCCTGATATGCCTGAAATCATTATCGCCTCAAAACTGGTGGATCCCGACAATATGGAAACCTTGATGTTCTTTGCACCAAAAGAACCAGGTGAGTATCCTTTCATCTGTACGGTGCCGGGGCATTGGAGAATTATGAACGGTATAATGATCGTAGAATAAAAAATTAGCTATGTTTTTGAATGTAAGTTTTGGAGTGAGTACCTGGCTATGGACCTCTCCTTTTGATAAAAGTACCCTAAAACTGTTCCCTAAAATAAAGGAAATGGGGTTTGATAAAGTGGAGATACCGGTGGAAGACCCAAGCCTAATTGATGGGAAAGAGGTAAAAAAAGCCCTAGAAGACAATGGCTTACAAGCCTTAGTCTGTGGGGCCTTCGGTCCGAGCAGGGATTTGACCCATGATGATCCCAAATACCACCAAATTTGTTTGGACTACCTTTCTGCCTGTTTCAAAATCTCCGCAGAGCTAGGGGCTTCGTTTGTAGCCGGCCCCATGTACTCAGCTGTTGGAAAAGCCAGGTTGGTAAGTGAAGAGCAGAAAAAAACAGAGTGGGAAAGAGCTGTAAATAATCTTCAAAAGGTATGTGAAATGGCCGCTGATTGGGGGCAGGATATTGCCCTTGAATCTTTAAACCGTTTTGAAACTGACCTGATCAATAACAGCAAAGAACTGATGCTGCTGATTGATGACATCAACCACCCAAGGGCCAAGGTCCTGCTGGACAGTTTTCACATGAGCATAGAAGAAGCCAATATGGAAGATGCTGTTAGATTGGTAGGAGACAAATTGATTCATGTGCAAGTTTCGGAAAACCATAGGGGAATCCCTGGTACAGGACAAACCCATTGGGACAGTTTCAAAAGGGGATTGGAAGCAGTGAATTTCCAGGGATGTATTTCCATTGAGAGTTTCACCCCTAATGTTCAGGAACTGGCCGGGGCAGTCTGCATTTGGAAACCTTTGGCGCCCAGTCAGGATTTATTTGCCGAGAAAGGCCTGGCCTTTTTAAAAGATTGGAGCAAAGGCCGTTTTTTTACCCATTAGTCAATCATTAAAACCCAAATTATATGAGCCAAAAGAAAATCAATATCGCCATTATTGGCCTCGGTTTCGGGGCAGAGTTTATTCCGATTTATCAAAAACACCCTTTGGCCAACATGTATGCCATTTGCCAAAGAAACGAAGAAAAGCTGAATGAAATCGGTGATGCCTTTGGAGTGGATGTCCGCTATACTGATTACGATGAATTGCTCAAAGACCCCAATATTGACGCGGTACATATCAATACCCCAATTCAGGCGCATGCCGAGCAATCCCTTAAAGCATTAAGGGCCGGAAAACATGTGGCCTGTACCGTGCCTATGGCTACTACCGTAGAAGAATGCCGTCAGATTGTGGAAGCCTGCGAAGAGACTGGTTTGACCTACATGATGATGGAGACGGTGATCTATTCCCGTGAATTCCTTTTTGTCAAAGAAATGTATGAGAAAGGCGAATTGGGCAGAATTCAGTTCCTCAGGGCCAGTCACCAGCAGGAAATGGCCGGTTGGCCAGGGTATTGGGAAGGTTTGCCTCCCATGCATTATGCTACCCATTGTGTAGGCCCCGTCTTGGCACTGCCCAATGCGCAGGCCGAATATGTGTCCTGCTTGGGTTCGGGCAGGATTGATGAAAACCTGATCCCAAAATATGGTTCTCCTTTTGCCATCGAAACCTGTCATATCAAATTCAAGGATTCTGATTTAGCGGCAGAAGTGACCCGTTCCCTTTTCAATACCGCCAGACAGTACAGAGAAAGCTTTGATGTCTATGGTTCCAAAAAATCCTTTGAATGGACCCTGATCGAGCATGAAGACAGTGTCATCCATACAGGAGAGGTTCCTGAAAGGGTAAAGGTTCCTGATTATGCCCATCTCTTGCCGGATGAAATTGCTTCTTTTACTACTGCAGGCGTGTATGATTCGGATGACAACCAGCATTTGTCATTCATTCAAGGGGCTGGACATGGGGGATCCCATCCACATTTGGTGCATGAGTTTTTAAGTGCTTTGGATGAAGGCAGGGCACCTTATCCTGATGCCAGGCAATCTGCCAATATCACCTGTGTAGGTATTTTGGCCCACGAGTCTGCCATGGCAGGAGGCAAGATTATGCATTTGCCAGAGTTTACTTTGAAGAAGGATTGATATTCTTCAACCCCTCCAAGGGTTCCGAACCCTTGGAGGGGTTATTCATTTTTAAGCGGAATGATTGGATAAGGTTAACTTAATTTTTATTCCATTAAATCTTGTCTTTTTAAACTAAGAAACTTAAATTGACCTAGATACTTTATCAGTAAACTATTTTAATATGGAACAACCTAAATTTACCCCCCCCATTTTTTCCAGCTAGGAAGTAAAAGCTCTCAATGGTTTGCTTTATTTTCAGTAATTGTACTGATTCCCTTACTTTTTATCTCCTGTCTTGAGGATGCTGAGAAAATTGAATCAAAATATGAACAGACAAATGATAACCTTTCGTTAATAAGGAATTGGTTTGAAACACACAAAGAGGAATTAAGAATCAATGATTCCGGAATCAACTTCAGGACAGAAAATCAGGAGCTGATCCTTCCATTTTTTGAAAAGGAGCCTGATTGGAATAAATTCCATATTTACGAGTGGCCGGATGGAAGAAAGGTTTATGAAGTCAATCTGGCCAATAAGGAGATCGTACTGACCAGTGAGTTTACGGATAACATGCCCCAAGCAGATCCTAGCAAGACAGTGATACAGAACATTATGTTTGTAGAGAACAGGGAAAATGGCAGGTTTGATCCCGTGGTTGCACGGTATTATCCTGCGGATGAATATTCTATTTCCGGATTTGAGGAGATTTCATACAATAAAATCGGAGCGGGATGGTCAGGAACAGTGGATATCTGGACTTATGATGAGCGTTATTTTGTGGGATTTATCATTGAGGACGGTCATCTTACCGCCACCAAGCATCCCGAAGGTTATGACTTCGATCAGAATACCAGAAAAATCGGCCTTAACGGGGAAAACCTTGATGTAACCTGTAGGCATGTCGTATCCATCACCACGGTAGTAACCATAGTCTCTGCAGGAGGTGGTTCACATATTTCTTATGAAAATGAAACATCCGTTCATATGGTATGCAGCGGAGGTTCTCTTGGCAATAACCTCGGATCGAATGGCAATACAGGCACCACCTATCTTTTCAACTCCGGTGGTGGCGGAGGAGGTGGAGGTACTTCGGCACCTAATGAGCAGCCTTATACTCCGCCAAAGGTAAAAGCCCCTGAAATAACAATTACCTTAACAAATGAATTTCGTAAAAATTCAAACTTAAGATGTTTATATAATAAATTGAGAGAAAATTCATATTTTGAAAGTATGGCTTCGAAATTTGAAGGCGTAAGTCCTGATGTCCACCTTACCTTGGATCTTGCAAGTTTTAATAAGCAGTTCAACGGTAAAGCCCAGTGGCAAGGAACAGGAAAACCAATTATTATAACCATAAACTCTGCTAATTTAGGAAATCGGTCTGCATTGGAAGTAGCAAGAACCATTATCCATGAAATGTTCCATGCTGAATTTTATAGAGCGGTAAAATCAAACATGCCTACATCAGGCGACATCCTATTTCGGGATACATTTGACCAATATGTAAAAATGTATATGGGAACAGCTGATCAGCATCATAATCTGATGGCTGACAGATATTTGGATGTAATGGCTGATATTTTAGCCGATATTCATAAGAAATTAGATTATGTGGCATTTGCCCAAGTCATGAAAGATGTTTACCCCAATGGAATCCCGAAAAGCTTTTATAAATCACTGGCTTGGGAGGGGTTAAAAGAGACCAGGGCTTACAGAGTAATGGAAAAAATAACCGTTCAGCCTCCATTGAAATCTCCATTACAAAAAGTGAAAGAAGCTCAAGAGTTTGCAAGATATGGACTAAAAAACTGTAACTAAAATGAAACTTAACTATTCTTTACTTGCAGTTTTCACCTTACTCATTCAATTTTCAGCTTATTCTATGAGTCTTTCGAAAAGTGTTAATGATACAATTGTAATTGTAGTAAATAGAAAGGCTTTAAACACTGAAATATCCTTTAGAGAAAGAACCTTCGGAGTAGAAAACGCTTTGCCAAAAACAGAGATGAGAGTTTATCGAGATAAATTCTCCAATCCAAATTATTATCTAGCATTAGTCAATACGCCATTTTACAACCATATCACACTATCATTTTCTTTAATTGAACTGGATAAATATAAAGTTATTTGGGATAAAAACTTGAACTATCAAGATTGGGCTAATTTAAGTTCTGAAGGTGACAAATATGTTTATTTGATGGTTTTTGAAGATGAACTCATGCACAGAGATCGTTTCAGCTATGGTTTTCAGGTTAAAGCCTATCAGGTAGTAATTCATACTGGAGCGCAGGAATGAGAAATAAACTACCTCGGATTTTTAAACCCCAAAAGTATCAAAAACATTGCTGTGATCTCTTTGATTCCTAACTAAATGCAATTAACGATGAAAACATTTGTGATAAGTATATTGCTGTCTTTCTTTTCTATTCAGGTCGTTTATTCACAGGAGTTGTTCAATAAGGAAGTAGATTTTACGAAACTTTTAATCCCTAGGTTTGCGAATATTTTTAGTACTATGACACCTGAAAGAGCTGAAGGGTTAAGAAATTATGAATGCTATTATTTGATTTTTCATATAGAAGATGGTGAAGTAGCTTCTGTTGAATTTTCAGATAACATACATCCAAGGTACTTGGGAAAATACAATGAAAGCTACCTGGAAGATCTAAGAGAAAGAATTTCCAAAGAAGAAATTCACTTTGAGAAGGATTGTAAAATCTATGTCCCCGTGCTTAAGCTCTGGAAGGAACCAACAGAACATACCAATAAAATAGAGGAAGTAATTGATAGGCTTTTTCCTAAAAACCAAACCTTTGATTGTTTGCATGTTTCAAGGCCCTTGGTCATAACTACCTGGAATGTCAGTTAAAAAGGAGAAGAATTAAGAATCAAAGATTCCGGAATCAACTTCAGGACAGAAAGTCAGGAGCTGGTCCTTCCTTTTTTCGAAAAGGAACCGGACTGGAACAAATTCCATATTTATGAGTGGCCTGATGGTAGACAGGTCTATGAAGTGAATCTGGCCAATAAGGAGATCGTACTGACCAGTGAGTTTACGGATAACATGCCCCAAGCAGATCCTAGCAAGACAGTGATACAGAACATTATGTTTGTAGAGAACAGGGAAAATGGCAGGTATGATCCTGTGATTGCCCGCTATTATCCTGCGGATGAATATTCCGTTTCAGGATTTCATGAGATTTCATACAACAAAATCGGAGCAGGGTGGTCGGGAACAGTGGATATCTGGACTTATGATGAGCGTTATTTTGTGGGATTCATCATTGAGGACGGTCAGCTTACCGCCACCAAGCATCCCGAAGGTTATGACTTCGATCAGAATGCCAGAAAAATCGGCCTTAACGGGGAAAATCTCGACACTACCTGTAGGCATGTCGTATCCATCACCACGGTAGTAACCATAGTCTCTGCAGGAGGAGGTTCACATATTTCTTATGAAAATGAAACATCCGTTCATATGGTATGCAGCGGAGGTTCTCTTGGCAATAACCTCGGATCGAATGGCAATACAGGCACCACCTATCCTTTCAATTCCGGTGGCGGCGGAGGCGGTGGAGGTATTTCGGCACCTAATGAGCAGCCTTATACTCCGCCAAAGGTAGTTAGGCCAGATTTCCAAATAGATTTTCGTGGTATTTCCGATTGCCATGAAAAAATTATCAAGGACTTAATAGGTAGTACACAGGGTGAGTTTAGGAGAATTTTTCAAAAATTTAATGGCAATCAGCCAGTTCCAGCAAATTATAATGTAAGACTCAGATATGGTTCATGTTCCAATGCCAGTGCCAACGCTTGTACTTCGCCAACACTAGTAAACAATTGGGCAACAATTACTTTTAATCCAAACAACCTTGGAAATGCTACGGATCTCTCATTTGCAAGAACGGTGCTGCATGAGATGCTACATGCTTATTTATTATTTGAGGCTGCTTATCCATCAAATTGTGACTTAAATTGTTTACTCAACAAATACTTTGATAAGTATAACACTAACAATCCTTCTCATCATAACTTATTTGCTGAAACAAAATTTCTGAACGATATTGCTGTAGAGCTGAGGAATTTTGCTACCTCTTCAGGATACAATATAAAACTTTTAGGGAATCAATACTTTAAGGATATGGCCTGGGGAGGACTAACTCGCACGGACGTTTTCAACAGTTTATCTACATCGGACAAAACCAGGATAATCAATCGACTAAATGCAGAAAATACTGGAGATCCTAAAGGAAACATTGTACCAAAAGGGATAAAAGCTTGCAATTGATATGGATATTATAAAAAAACTCTATTTTTCGATATTTCTCGTTATGGCTGTTTCCTGTGGATCGGACAGACAGCGGAAAATGGACCTGATTTTGATAACATTGGAAACAGCATCTAGAGGAAAATCCATTTTTCTGCTAGATGAATCAGATACTAGCTGGTGTTGGGTAATGGACGAGAACATATGTACATTGAACCGTTTGAACACATATCAACTGCATGGTAATCCAAGGAACAGGACTCCGGAACTCAGGGAAATATTTAAAGCAGATGAATTCGACTATATCGCAGACCAATTCAAAAAACGCGTTAGTTTCAAAGAGAAGAATTTCACAAGCAATATCCAGCTAATTAGCCAAAAAGAACTGGACAACAAGAGTGATTTTGAATTATCCATCTTCTCTTATTTCACAGTGTCGGCTCCTGCCTTTTCCGAGAATGGTGAATATGCATTTATCTATATTTCTGAATTCTGTGGAATTGAATGTGGAGGTGGGGATTTGATGATTTATAAGAGAGAGAAGGAAAAATGGGTAAGAATCTTGATATTGGGTATTTGGCTGTCGTAATAATTACCGGGAATATGGTAGTTTACTCCTTAGTCTCTTTTTGTTGAAACCAAATCCCTGATGACTGCCGTATTCCAAAAAGAATTGGAAGCTGGTCGTAAGGTCATTGTGTTTGAGGATGCTCTCATAGATTGGAGTATTTCGGGACAAGATTCATGTACGGGGGAAGCTATACTTAGCTTGGAGCGAAATTTTCCCAATCACTTTGGTTCGGTGGATATACGAGATATCTTTTCTATAGAAGATGCCGAACTTATTTGTAGGGATGGAAGAAAACCCTACAGGTTCCGTAAAGAGATGTTTCCTGCAGGAGTACATCTTTCTCCGGATAAGGATCGGTATGACAGTATATTGGATGCGTACTATAATCATATTGGCGAACCAGAGATAGTTGATTTAGATATAGCGTTGAGAAAATACAGGGAGTATAAGACGATTTCTAAACCTGTCTTCTTGCAAGGATATAGATATGCCTTTTTATATATTGAAGGAGGAGGGGATATTTCTGTTTATAAGAAAATAAATTGCAATTGGGAACAATTATTAATGGTCACTTTTCGATTGAAATGAGCATTTACTTACCGTCGACCAAAATTAATTCGAATATAAAAAGCCCTTAAATCCTAATATTTTAAAGATTTAAACATTTTTTAAACTGGCCTTCTCAGGATAGCGGCTCAGGAGGTGGTACTTCGGCACCTAATGAGCAGCCTTATACTCCGCCTACAGTAGTAAGGCCAATCCTAATTAATCAATTATCTAATCCATGTGCCAGTGAATTATTCAAGGAAGTAAAAAAAGGAGGGCTTATTTCAGCAGTAAGTAAAGGAGGGGCTGAATTTTCTAAAAATATTTTAGATCTTTTAAATGCTTCAGATAAATACAATGTGATAATTACAAACTCAAACATTGAAGGAAATGGCAAAACAAAAACAAGATCCTTCAATGAAACAACTGGGAAGTTTGACATCATGATTGAATTATCAAATGATTATTTAAGTAAAGCCACCCAGTTATCTATTGTAAGAACAATTATCCATGAAAGCATTCATGCCTATTTATTACATGAACAATATACAAATCCGCATGGAGACCTTTATTCAGGATTATCCAGATATATTTTTAAATCAGGAATTACTGATCCTAATAGACTTCATCATGAATTTATGCCACAATTTATTGATGCCATTGCCTATTCCCTTTGGTCTTGGGATATGGCTTATGGTTCCAAAGGACAAATACCAATGTCATATATGAAAGATTTAGCTTGGGGGGGTATGACTTCATACAAGGATGGAAATGGTATTATTAGATATTATGATAGTTTTAAGGAAAGATTTCCAAATTCAAATGATAGAAATCGAATTGAAAGAAATATAAAAAATGAAAGCGATGGTAACTGGTCAGCAAAAGGTAAAAAATGCTCTTGGGGAAAAATTCATTATTTTCTGTCTTTTGATAAGCATCACCCTGTTTGGAGGATGGCAGTCCAAATCAGACAGAAAACTTAATGATGAACAGTATAATGTACTGAATGGGCTCTTTAAGAGGGAAACAATTCTTTTTCAAAAAACTTCTACTAATAAAAGTTGGGGATATTACCATACTGAAGATTGGCTATTGGAGAAAATGGATTTATGTCTCTTGGAAAATGAAAATGATAGAAAAAAGATTGTAAAAGAACTCATGAATAGTGGGTTTCAGTCAAATCTTAAATCCCATATTTCTAATCAAATAATTCCCTCACAAATAGAGGAATTAAAGACGAAGAATAGTGGAATTAAACTTATAAAAAAAGACATTACAGGAACCGTTCCCAGAATTTCTGCACCATTTATTTTAGAAGATAAAGCTTTGGTTTATTACGAGGATCCATTAGAAGAATCAATTTTCTATTTAAAAAAAGACGAATCCGGAAATTGGGAATGGATTTGTAAATTTACATTATTTATTGTTTTTGTAGATTAAAGTAATAGTTCTTGTATTTTTCATGCAAATACAATTATTGAGAAAATTTATTTTTTTTGAAAAATATGAGGCTACTAACAGAAACGCTAAAAGTAAACCATGCTGATAATGAAAAAATTTAATTTCAATAATCCTTTTTGGTTTTTTATCATTCAATGATGTATCAATTGGAGAAAGAAAGCCTTTACCAAAACTTTCAAATGACCAATACAAAATAGTAAATTCCCTCCTTGGGACTGATTCAAAGGTTAAATTATCGATGCATACCAGCTTTCTCTATCATTGGGGAAATTATTTGAATACAGATTGGTTAAGCAAAGATCCAGGATTTTGTACCTATCAAAAAAATGGTTTTGAAAAAAGAGAAATTTCAGACCATATTGACAACAGAACCCTTTTGGCGATGAGGGAAAAAATTTCTAATATTTCTGGATCCTTTTTGCTTGAAAAAAATAAAATCCAATCCAAGGATGTGAAATTGGTAAAAGATTTCACATCTAATAATTTTCTTTATTTATCGCCTCCCGTTATAGAAGGTAACTTTGCTGTAATGTATATTAAGTTATTATGGAATGAAAAAATCATCTTTTTTAAGCGAAATGAAGAAGGAGCTTGGAGTACATTCTGCGAATTTTACTTGGTTGAATCCACTAGGACCGATGGCATCTCCATGATTGAATTGAAAAATTGAGAAAGGGCAATAGTAATGCAAAAGCGGAAACTAAATTCAAACTTCAAATTACAAAAAAAGGTTGCGCAGAGAGGCCTTACCTATCAATATAGTATACCGATCAAGGAAACAAAAATAGTTATTGTAAGAATTAAAAGTTTTGATTCTTACAATAATACCATTGGAGATTATATATACTTTATGAAAAAGAACCCTAATGAAGTTTGGGATATCGCCTGTATTCTTGTTATTGAAGAAATGTTTCCTGGCTATAAACTTTAAAGAAAAAAATGCCTTGGCAGTACCTCTTAAAGTGAGATAACACTTTGAGTTCTGGAAAAAGTCAAAAGGAATGGAGAGCCTTCTATGTAAAATTGATCTCAATTTGCGAATTTGCAAAGAAAGATTGGGCTGAATTGGATTTTGTTTTTAGATTATTAATTTAGGTTTGGCTTTAACTTCCAGGTATGAAAATCAAATTGATGCTCTTGTTTTGGATAATGAGCGGCCCTTTAGCGGCCCAGATAAAAGTGGTCTCCGAGTGGGACAGCAATCAAAACCTAAACCTCATAGCCTACAGTCAGGAAAATATTCCCTATATCATACGGTTGGAATTTTTTGATCTGGAGAATTTAGCATCGAGTGAAGGGGATATGGTCTATACCGTAGCCAAAAAGGGAAAAACGCAACTCATACAATTTACGAAAATTTATGAGAATCTAGAGACGCGGTTTAGGTACGATTCAAAGTTGTATAAGGGAACTTTTGTTTCACAAGATCAAGCAAAATACCTGATTCCACTGCAAGAAGGTCATACCTGTCACATTAAACCTCTGGTGGCTGCGAAATCATCACAAAACAGCAGTAGAGAAGCAAATGAATATGCAGGAGTAGGATTCTATTTTACAGCACCTGCTGTTATATGTTCTCCCAGGAAAGGTGTGGTAACAGATATGAAGATGGACGTAAAACTCTTAGAAGAGGATATAGAATTTACAGATCAAGAAAATTTCATAGATATCTATCATGAAGACGGTACATTTACCAGGCTATCGGTGCTTCAGCCAGGATCTCAGAAGGTAAATATCGGAGATCAAGTTTTGCCCGGGCAAGAATTGGCGTTATCGGCAGGGGAAAACTACCAAAGGAAGGCGAATTTTGTCAAAGAAAACTGCAAATTTCTAATCCGGTGACTTACAAATTACCCCAAAACCCTATACCGACCTTCAGCCACTTCTACTCCTTAAAGTTTTTTTCTGGCATAAACCAATCCTTTTTGCCAAATTCAGGCATGAAAAAGTCCCTGTTTTCTATAGTAGCCCTTTTATACTCCTGCCTTGTAGTGGCTCAAAGCCAATATCCTACCCTATTCGAAGCTTCTCAAGGAAAGGAAACTCCTGTTTACGCTGATGTGATCCAATACTTCCGCACCCTGGCCAATGATTTTGAAGAAGTCAAGCTGGTGGAAATGGGGACTACCGATTCAGGAATGCCCCTTCATGTGGTCCTATTTGACAGGGAACAGGTTTTTGATCCAAAAAAGTGGCATGAAGCCAATCGCTTGGTCATATTTATCAACAATGGAATCCACCCAGGTGAACCTGATGGCATTGATGCTTCTATGATGTTCCTAAGAGATATCCTCTTGGGCAAACAACAAGTACCCCAAGACCTGGCCTTGGCCATTATCCCCGTGTATAATATTGGCGGGCATTTGAATAGAGGAAGCTTTAGCCGGGTCAATCAAAATGGACCTGAAGAATATGGCTTTAGGGGCAACGCCAGGAACTTTGACCTTAACCGGGATTTTATCAAGGCAGACACCAAAAATGCCCGTTCCTTTCAATTGATTTTCAATTGGCTGGCACCACATATATTTATTGACACCCATGTGAGCAATGGAGCCGATTACCAGCATGTGATGACTTTGATTTCCACACAGCACAATCGGCTGGGAGGACAAACAGGGGAATACCTGGAAAAAGAATTAAATCCCAAGCTTTATGAAGGCATGAAGACAAAAGATTTTCCCATGGTCCCTTATGTCAATGCCTGGGGTGGAAAACCAGAGGATGGCTGGCCACAATTTAAAGACAACGGCAGGTACAGCAGTGGCTATGCCGCTTTGTTCAATACCTTGAGTTTTATGCCTGAAACGCACATGCTCAAACCTTACGATCAAAGGGTCATGTCCACCTATGCCCTGTTCCAAACTTTCATGGAGATAGCCAAAACAGATGCCACCAAAATTGTCAATATGGTCAAAGAGGACAGGGAATGGAGAAAAAGCCAAACGCATTTTGACTTAAACCATACCTTAGATAGGGAGCATTATAAAATGATCGAATACCTCGGTTATGAATCCGGCCAAAAGCCTTCTGAAATATCTGGACATTCCCGCCTTTATTATGACAGGAATAAACCTTTTACCAAGGAAGTAAAATTTTACGATACCTATGAAGCTGGACTCAGTATTGAAAAGCCTAAGGCCTATATCATTCCTCAGGGCTGGTTTACAGTCATTGAAAACCTTCAAAGAAACGGTGTGCGGTTAGAAACATTGCGGTCAGACACACTACTCCCTGTGACGATCTACCATATGGCAGATTTTCAAACTGCACAACGCCCCTTTGAAGGTCACTATCTCCACAGTCAGATTAAAATAGAAAAATCCCAAGCTTTGGTACCCTTCAGGGCGGGAGATTTCCTAGTTACGATGAACCAGGAAAAAAACCGCTACATCATGGAAGTACTCGAACCGGAAGGGGAAGACAGTTTTTTTGCCTGGAATTTCTTTGATACCATACTACAAGCAAAGGAAGGTTATTCTGCCTATGTTTTTGAAGATTTGGCAGCAGACTTCTTGAGCACTCATCCAGAAATCAAAGCAGCACTAGAAGCCGCCAAGAAGGATGATGAAATGCTTGCCAACAGTGGGGCCGCCCAATTGAGATGGGTATATGAGCGAAGCCCCTGGAAAGAAAAAGAACATAACCGGTATCCTGTTTTTAGGATAGAAAATTGATTATAAAAATGCTTTAACCATTTTTCCTTACTTTTGGGTCGAAATAAGATTGATGAGAGCCTCCAAACCCAATTTTCTTGAACGATTGAAAAGTAAATGGCAACTGAACAGCTTACTTCAAGTTGTCCTGGTCCTAATTGTTTTTGCCCTGACCGGCTTTACCATTTTATTTATCAAAAAACCCATCTTTGATTTTCTGGGTATAAGTATGGAAAGGGGAGGCTTCTGGAAGACTGTGCTGTACCTTTTACTTGTATTGCCGCTGTATCAGATTATACTGTTGATCTGGGGCTTTATTTTTGGGCAGTTTCATTTCTTTTGGGAGAAGGAAAAAGCCTTTTTTAGAAGAATTATAAAAAAAAAGTAATTTCTAACTCAGAATAAATGGTTTTAGGCCTGTTCTTGATCCTGGAACAAACTTTTCTTTGTGACACAGGTTAAGACTGAAATTTAGGTTAAACCCATCATTATCCTTAAATTTGTGAGTTGATTACCTTCGATTAAAGCATATCCATGGCAAAAAAGAGAGGCACTGCCCTTGAAGCGCATGAAAAGCGCAAGCTTAACAAAAAGAATTTGAGCAAATTAGGCGGAATTTTTAAGTTCATGCTGCCTTACAAAATGCCATTTATTTTTGGTATGCTTTTTTTGCTTTTCTCCAGCCTTACTTTATTGACCTTCCCTTTTGTGGCCGGCAAGCTGATCGACACTGCATCCGGTGAGGGATGGCTTGTGGATGACGTCAACCTGATCGCTTTAATGCTCTTGGGGATTCTCCTGGTACAAAGTATTTTTTCTTTTTTCAGGGTCTGGCTTTTTGCCAAAGTTTCAGAGCGAAGCATTCGGGATATCCGTGTAGCGCTGTATAAAAATTTGGTACAGTTACCCATGACCTTCTTCGATAAAAGGAGGACGGGAGAATTGATCAGCAGGATTACCGCTGATGTGACCTTGTTACAGGATACTTTTTCCACCACACTTGCAGAGTTATTCAGACAAATCATTACCCTGTTGGCAGGTGTAGTTTTCTTGTTGTTGACTACACCCAAACTCACCCTTTTTATGTTGGCCACTTTCCCGGTCTTGATCATCATCGCTATGGTATTTGGGAAATTCATCCGCAAACTTTCCAAGCAAACCCAAGATGAACTGGCAGCAGCCAATGTAATAGTGGAAGAAACCCTGCACTCCATCATGACCGTCAAATCTTTTGCTGGAGAAGACTATGAGTCCAATAGGTATTCAAAAGGATTAAATAAAGTGGTCAAAGTGGCCTTAAAAGCGGCTGGATTCAGAGGTGCATTTATTTCATTTATCATCTTCGCTTTATTTGGAGGCATTGTGGCTGTGATGTGGTATGGCGCCACCTTGGTGGCAGCAGGTGCCATGAGTGTAGGTGATCTGGTTTCGTTTGTGCTTTATACTACATTCATTGGTGGTTCCATCGCAGGATTAGGAGACATCTACAGTCAAATCCAAAAAGCCATAGGCTCATCCGAAAGGGTCTTGGAGATTTTGGAAGAATCACCGGAAGTTTCCACTGCAGACTTCCAAAAAGTCCCTGTACATGGAAATATCAGTTTTCAGGATGTACAGTTTACTTACCCCACCAGACCTGATTTGGAAGTCCTTAAAGGCATTAGTTTTGACATCAAAGGCGGCGATAAAATTGCCTTAGCGGGTCATAGTGGAGCAGGTAAATCCACCATCATCCAATTATTACTGAAGTTTTATACGGTAGAGAAGGGACTTATTTTGGTTGATGGAAAGGACATCAAAGATTGGAACCTCAAACAATTGCGCTCAAATATCGGCATCGTCCCCCAAGAGGTATTGCTCTTTGGCGGCAGCATCAGGGAAAACATTGCCTATGCCAAACCTGAAGCTTCTGAAGAGGAGATCATTGAAGCTGCCAAGAAAGCCAATGCATGGCAGTTTATCAGTAAATTCCCAGAAGGATTGGACACCACTGTAGGAGAAAGAGGCGTAAAATTATCAGGTGGACAAAGACAACGCGTAGCCATTGCCAGGGCCATTTTAAAAGATCCTGCCATTTTAATTTTGGACGAGGCAACATCCTCTTTGGACGCAGAATCAGAAGCTTTGGTACAGGAAGCTTTAGATGAGTTGATGAAAAACAGGACGACCATCATCATCGCACACAGATTGGCTACCATCAGAAAAGTAGACAGGATTTACGTGATGAATGAAGGCCGCATTGTTGAACAAGGAACCCATGAGGCCTTGGCCTTACAAGAAGAAGGATTCTACGCCAATTTGGTAAGGCTACAGTTTGCAGATTGATCCAATTATTAACCTCCTATTTGGCCAAAACCCTCATTTGCGCAATCTTGACCAAACCTTAGTAGTAAACCTGGGTCTATCTTCCATCACATTTAAGTCGTCCTCAGATACCCGCTTGACACTTTCAATGGTGTAAAAAGCTTTGTCGTTTAATGTTTTTACTTTTTCTATATATTCCTGAAGATCTTCTCTTTTCATCACAGTAAAAAGCAAGTTAACTTTGCCATACCTTCCTTCTGCCCCTACACTAGTAAACCGGAAATTCTTTTCTTTCATGTATTCAATCAACTCCGGCATTGATGTAGGCGTGATTACCCTTACCAACACACGGCCAAGTGCCAACTTTTCCTCAATTGTCATCCCCACGTAAGTCCCCATGGCGAATCCTCCGGCATAACCCACATAAGACATGGGGTTATTGATGTTTTGGAAAATCTGTCCTATTGCCAAAAGCCAGATCATGGCTTCAAAAAAACCTAAAATTGGAGCAATATTCTTCTTTCCGCTCAACACAAACATAATTCTCAAAGTGTTGATGGATACGTCCATGATCCTTGCCATAAAGATGAGCAAAGGCATGATGACAAAATCAAACACTTCCTTGGGTACGCCTAAATTCAGAAAATAATCCTGCATTACTTGATATTTTTTGCAAAGGTAAGGCTTAAGATGACCAATACCAATTGAATGGCTTTTCATCCAATTGGTACAGACTTAACAGAGTAACCAACTCATTTCATTTCCTTCAATCTTACATCCATTTGGCCTTTAGTCTTGATAAAAACCTTGAGGGCATTTTCTGTGCTGTAAATACCATTAACAGTAATTTTTGGATCCTGCATTTGAAAAGTCGCAAAATCAGTGTCCAACATGGCCTGTCTTCTCAACTCTTCTTCCGCCACTTTCAAAAAGCCTCCGAGTGGAATAATGGCCAGTTTTTGAATCTGCCTTTGTATCTTCCTTTTTCGAAGTTTAATCCCTGTTCCTGCCAACCGGTTATCTGTCCTGACATCGAACTCCACCCCTTCAAATTTTAAAGTTTCCGATACCTCATCAAAAATTGGTTGACCGGCAAAATACATTACTCCTGAAATTTCATTCTTGTCTTTTCTTAGGGCATCAAAATCCATCGCTAAAAGCACTTTGTCTCCATACTGTTGGGCATGAATTTGGGAAGGGGTAAGTACCGTTTTGGCATCCAAGCGGATGCGCTGACCTGCAATGGCCTCATTCATGAGCTGATCCAAATCCTTGTAAGCAAAAGTCAGGGGAAGCGTAATATCCACCAGATTTTCCTTGGAAGTATTGATTTTAACTGGAGGTAAAGGTTTACGTGAAATCAAAGGTTTTTCCCCTGTTTGAGAGTGCATTTCCCCTTCCAAGCCCAAATAGAGCACAATTTGCTGATCTGCTGTGATTTCCTGATGGACATAAAGATTTTCAGGTATTGCGAAAAAATGCACTTTTAACCCATCTTGTTGGATAGTGTAAGGTTCGGCAAAGGCTTGCCAAGTCTGTTCGGCCATGTGTTTGAAATCAAATCTGGTTAACCCCGCTGCTTGTAACTGATTATCCACTACCCTTTGAAGCTGTCCTCTTACCAAAGGGTCCAAATCAATATCAAAACCCAAAAGGTTGTACCGCATCGACCGACCCCAGTTATCAATCTGTAAGTTTTTGATTGACAAATCCCAATTTTCCCCAAACTCAGGGATAAAGCTTATTTCAGGGTTGATATTTTCATTGAAGGGAAACTGGGTGGACAGATTTTGTCCAAAGACCCTTTTTTCAATTTTCAAATCTCCCTTCACATTCATGGGGATTCTCACCTTTAAACTATTTTGGTCAGTTCCCCTCAATGCGATTTTTCCAATACGGGTCACATCCAAATCAGCAAAAAGACCGCTGCCCAACGATAGGCCTTTATCGGAAAACATTTTATCACCCCAAACTTGGTTTAAATTTTCCTCCAGGTATGACAGGGGAATGGCTACAGGAAAATTCAATCTTGACTGTGTTTCGGGTAAATTCTGTAAAGTAGGGGCCGGAGGATTATTTGGCTTAATGCTTTTGCAAGCACTTAATGCAACAAATAAAAAAAGGGAAAGCTTTAGCAGGGATCTATGATCTTTCAGAAAATTCATGGGCATTGATCAGGTGATTTATATTCCTTACGATAGGGAACTATTTTCAGGCCAAATTTATTTGTTTTCGGTAAGTATTAAGAATATTTAAGAAAATGGATTGGATTAAAATAGAACAAACAGGGCAAATTGAGGACATTAAACGTCAAAGTAAGGAAAAGCCAGTGCTTATATTTAAGCACTCTACAAGGTGTTCCATCAGCGGAATGGCCTTGGAAAGATTAAGGAGAAACTGGAAATCAGAAGATTTTGAAAAAATCACCCCCTATTTCTTGGATCTGATCGCTAACAGGGAATTATCCAACCAGATTGCTCAAGAGTTTGGCGTCTTTCACCAGTCACCACAAATCATTTTAATAAAAGACGAAAAGGCTTACTATGATACTAGTCATATGGGAATCAATTATCCCGACATTATGAAGAGAGTTTAGGCTATCTTGCTATCTTGGATATGGGCTAAAATGCCGCGGACAATTAAAAACTGTGCGATGACGTAGGTACCCATAACCATTACCCCTGATTCAGGAAAAGACTGATAAAACATATTGAGTGCCAGAATACCATCAGATATCAAAAAGAATGCTGCACCTAACATTACCTGCCAGAAACTATTGACATTGGTGTTTTTAAACCTTTCTCTTGCGGTGGTGGCCATCATCACGATAATGATTAAATAGGCGATAACCGGAATTTTCATTTCTCCAAGTCCTCCTCTGATGTAGAAATAAACGAAAGCTGCAAATAAATAAATGGGGAAATTCAAAAAAAACAGACGAATAAAATCTACCCTCCCTACTCTAAATGGCTGCTGTTGTGATACTTTAAATGCTACTATATAACATATATGGGCCATGAGAAACGCACCCAGGCCATAGAGGAAGAGTTTGGGAAACATCAACAAGGTATCCCCCATCCATGAAAAAACCAAAGCTGCAATCATCGTCTTGCGTAATAAAACTCCCTTCAGCTGAGCAGTGGAGAAAAAGAAATACCCCAATAAAAAAGGGATAATAAGGGGCTTGGTAAAGACCCTTTGGTCAGATTGCCCATTTGCTACAAAAAATATATCAAGAATTGAAGCCAGCAGAAACAAATACAGCCAAAGTATGTTTTTCTTTTTCATTAGAGACTTATTTTTATTGTCTAAATTAAATAGTTAATGTACAAAAATTCGGCTATTCTACCCAAATCCAAGACTTAACATTGAGTTAAAGATTTTTTAACATTAAACTGCCAAAAAAAATAAATGCTATATTTTCTAATCATAAACCTCATCGAAAACGGTTGAAATCACTTTTAAAGCAAGAAATTGAAATTTCCTTTGCTTTTAATGTTAAGAAATTGTTAAGGAAAGTTGTGAATAAATGTTAAAACTTAACAATTCCAAAAAAAAAAACTTGCCTGCGTACCCTACATTTGTACACGGAAAACAATTCTAAAACTAAAACTCAATTTAATTTTCCACAAAAAACTAAATCTATGAGACAATCATTACTGAAAAGTCTTTTTGCGGCACTCATGCTTGTTTTTGTAACAAGCGCGGCGTTCTCGCAAGGAATCACGACTGCAAGTATGCAGGGTTTGGTTACCGACAACACCGGTGAAACATTACCTGGTGCAAATGTGGTAGCTGTGCACACGCCTTCCGGTACACGCTATGGTGCGGTTACCAACCTTGAGGGTAGATTTATTCTACCTAACGTGAGAGTAGGTGGACCTTATACCGTAACCATCACTTTTGTTGGTTTCGAAGATAGGGTGTTTGAAGGCATCAACCTGGCCTTGGGTCAGACCTTCAATATCAATGCAGTTTTAACAGATGGGATGGACCTTGAAGCCATTGAAATTACGGCTATTAGAGGTGGTATTTTCGATGCTGAAAGAACCGGTGCAGGATTGAACGTAGGTAATGAAAAGATCAATGCACTACCTACTGTAACCAGAAGTGTGAACGACTTTACCAGATTGACCCCTCAATCCAATGGTAACTCATTCGCCGGTACCAGCTCCAGATTCAACAACTTTACTGTTGATGGTAACATCTACAACAACAACTTTGGTTTGGGAACTGCCCAGCTTGCTGGAGGTAACCCCATTTCCATCGATGCTATCGAGGAAATCCAAGTTAACTTAGCGCCTTATGACGTTCGTCAAGGTGGTTTTACAGGTGCTGGTGTAAACGCAGTTACCAGATCAGGTGACAACACCTTCAAAGGTTCTGCTTATTATTTCTTAAGAAATGACCAAATGAGAGGAACAAGGATCGGTGAAAACTTCTTCCCTCAAAACACTGCACAAAATGAAATCATGGGTTTCAGACTGGGAGGACCTATCATTAAAGATAAATTGTTCTTCTTTGTAAATTATGAGCAAGAGCAAGAAGATACTCCCTCTATTCTTAGAAGAGCAGCTAGGGCAGGAGAAACTCCTGACGGTTTGTTCATCTCTAGGGTACCTATTGAAACCGCTAACTTTGTAAGGCAGAGTTTGATTGATAATTACGGATATGATCCAGGGGCTCCAGATTCTTATCCTTTTAGCTCTGAAGCAACTAGGTTGAACCTTAGATTGGATTACAACATCAATCAAAACAATAAGTTAGCTGTAAGATATAACAGGTTTACTTCCTTCCAAGATGTGCCTACTAACGTTAGATCTACCAGGAACATGTCAGTTTTTGGTAATACTTCCAGGATTGGGGTGGAAGCCATTAACTTTAGAAACGCCAACTACACCAACGACAGGCAGGTAGAATCTTTGGTGGCAGAATTAAACACCAGAATTGGTAACAATATGGCCAACCAATTGAACATTGGTTTCACTTCAATTGCTGATCCAAGAAGGGGAATTCCTGGAGGACAAGCCTTCCCTTTCATCGAGGTATTGGAGCCTAACAACGCAGGACAATTGGAATATTTCCTCTCCATGGGTAACGAGCTGTTCTCTGTCGGTAACTTGTTGGAAAATAGAATTTTCAACGTAACCAACAACTTCACTTTATTTAAAGGAAAGCACACCTATACATTTGGAGGTAATTTCGAATTCATGACCTTTGATAATGCGTTTAACCCTGTATTCAATGGTCACTACAGGTTCTTAAGCTATGACAACTTTGTAGAAGCGGTAATCAACAGAAATCCAAATGTGTTCCCTGATGCTTTTGCAAAAAGTTTCGCTTTGGACGGGTCTAATACACCTCCAACTGACAGAACACAGTTTGGACAACTAGGTTTCTACGTTCAAGATGAATACCAAGTCAACTCTAGATTGAAAGTTACCGGTGGTTTGAGAATTGATCTTCCTTTCTATCCAATTGATATCCCTAGAAACGAACTATTGGCACAAAGAGGAACTACTTTCACCCTTCCTAACGGCGAAACGCTAGTACCTGATGTATCTGTATTCCCTAAAGTGAATCCTTTGTTCTCCCCAAGAATCGGTTTCAACTATGATGTGAATGGTGACAGGTCTTTTGTACTTAGAGGTGGAACAGGGGTGTTCTCAGGACGTCTTCCATTCGTATGGTTATCCAACCAAGTTAACGGTTCTGGTGTAATCAGAGGTATCTTTGGATTAGAGGGTCAGGAAGTAATTGATAGAGGCATCAGATTTAATCCTGATGTAACTGCCCATAACCCTGAAAATCCAAGCCAGACTTTGGGTACTGAGCTTAACTTGACAGATAGAAACTTCAGATTGCCACAAGTATGGAGATCTAGCTTCGGTGTTGACAAGCAATTGCCATTGGGAATCATTGGTAGCTTTGACTTCATCTACTCCAGAGATGTAACTGCTCCGATCGCCAAAAACATCGTGATTAGGGAACCAGATGCAGTATGGAATGGTCCTGACCAAAGACCTTACTGGACACAGCAACCAGGTCTATTTGGACCTTCTTCTGATCCATTCTTCAGACAAGTATTCTGGTTGACCAATTCTGAAGTTCTTCCAGACTATGTTTCAGGAACTATCTCCCTCGCCAAATCTTTCAGCAATGGTTTAGACCTGACCGCTGCCTATACTTTGTCAAGAGCTAGAGATATTGATGCTACTGGAGGTTCTCAGGCACAGTCTCTATGGCCACAAACTGTAGTAGCTAATAGAAACAGTCCAGAGTTGAGCTTTGCCAACTTTGACCAGCCTCACAGAATTATCTCTACATTAACTTACAATATTGATAATACAACTATCTCCTTATTGTATGAAGGTGGAAATGCAGGAAGGTGGAGCTACACCATGTCTAACTCTCAAGGTTTGAACAACCCAGGTAACATCGGTGATGCTCAAAACAGGTTGATTTACGTTCCGAATAATGCTTCAGAACTCAATTGGCAGCCATTTGAAATTGCTGGTCAGACCATCACTGCAGAAGATCAAGCAAGATTGTTCGATGCCTTTATTGATCAAGATCCGGTGTTGAGCAGATTCAGAGGCCAAGTGATTGACAGAAATGCGGGTGTAAGGCCTTGGGTACATACCTTTGACCTTTCTATGGCTCAAAGAATTAAAATCACCAATGACAACAAAAACAAGTTGGAATTGAGGTTGGACATCATGAGTGTCAACAACCTTTTGAACTCTGAATGGGGTGTTCCAAAAATTGAATGGCAGTCCAACCCGCTTTCTTACAGAGGTGTAAATGCCAATGGAGAGCCAGTATTTAGAATCGCTACTAATCCAGGTACATCTGAAATTATTAATGAAACCTTCAGACTTTCCAATAGCATTAACAACGTTTGGAGAATGCAAGTGGGTGTAAGGTATACATTTAATTAATCAACCTAACATTTCTTAAAAAAGTCCTCAAGGCAACTTGAGGACTTTTTTTATGTAAGCAAAGCAACTGGTGTCCAAATTTTCCTGACTTACAGTTTTTTTAATCCCAAAAAGACTGGATTACATTTTTTTATCACCTCATTATTGGAAATATCCCAAGCTTTGGATTAATTAGAATATTATTTGGATTGCCGGTAAAATTTTGTCTTCCATTCACCACACATGAGTTTATTCCATTTACAGAGTAAAATTGGCAGGACCATTAAACGGGACAACAAGGAGTTTCTTTTCTTCAGTGGAACAGATTACCTTGGGTTAGGGGCTTGCCCGGATTTTGAAGACCTAGTGATCGATGGGCAGCAAAAACTTGGAATAAATCATGGACTAAGCAGAATCAACAATGTAAGACTGGAAATTTATGATCAGTTTGAAAGTTACTTTGCAGAAAAAGCAGGTGCGGAAAAAGCACTACTTTGGAGCAGTGGTTTTTTGGCAGGTCATGCCGCACTTAATTACCTTTTAGATGGGATAGACTATATTTTCTTAGCCCCAGACACCCATCCTGCCATACTACCTGAAGAACTTACCCCTGATACCAGCCAGACATTCAAAGAATGGGCCATGTTTGTTCAGGAGACAACAGAAAATTTAAAACCACAGAGGATTTTGATTCTGGGGAATTCTGTGGATCCATTAAAGCCGGAATCTCATGACTATTCATGGATAGGGTATTTGAGTAGAAAACATCAATACTCAGTCTTATTGGATGATAGTCATGCTTTTGGGGTCGTTGGAGAAAGCCCTTACGGCACCTATAACAAATGGAAATATTTACCGGTACAATTGATTATTTCAGGTTCATTGGGTAAGGCCCTCAGTGTACCCGCAGGTATTACACTTGGCCCAGTAGCACCTATCCTAGGGATGGCCAACAAAAGAATATTCAGATCCTCCTCTCCTCCGCCACAAGGTTACATTTGGGCATTTTTAGAAGCTGAAAAATTATTATTTGGTCGATTCAAAAAGCTGCATGATAATGCGCATCATTTCAATGGCCTCATTCGTGACCTCAAAGATATATATGGGGAATTAGGCTTACCAATTTATGCCTTTGAAGAAAGAAAATGGGTTGGCCTCTTGGAGGAAGAAGGAATCATTGTCAGTTCCTTTCCTTACCCAAGTCCTACTGACCCATGGAGCAACCGCATAGTGATTTCAGCAAGCCATGCAACCTCAGACATCAACAGGCTCTATTCAGCCTTAGAGAAAATTCAGCAACAGATCAGTACCTAAATGGATTGAAAGGATCAAAAAATTCTTCCCGGCAATGAAAAGCTATTACCTCATTTCTCTTCTTTTTCTTTCTTTATGCCTAATTTCATGCAAAAATGATCCAGGCCTTCCTTTTGAAAAAATTCCTGGAAACTTTCAAATACTGAACAAAGTTCTTCAAGATCCTGAAAAATTTCAGGTCCAAATCAAATATACCCAGATTGACCGGGATGAAAACAACAGCCCGAAATTCAAAGATTTTAATTTTAACCTCAATGATGAGGCTTATTTTTATCCGGCATCCACTGTCAAACTCCCCATTGCTATCTTGGCGCTGGAATGGCTGAGTGAACAATCTATCGATGGATTAACCAAAGAAAGCATCATGCTTACTGACTCCATCCGACCTTCCCAAATCCCTGCTTATCAAGACAGTACTTCAGCAAATTTTTTGCCCAGCATCGCACATTACATTAAGAAAATACTTTTGGTAAGTGATAATGATGCCTACAATCGCCTCTATGAATTACTGGGGCAGGATTATATCAATGAAAAGATGCAGCAAAAGGATATGCGCTACACGGTGATCAATCACCGCTTAAGTATGCCTATGAGCGAGGAAGAAAATAGGTACTTTAATCCCATTATATTTAAAAATGGGCATGAAACATTATTGGAGATTCCAGGAAGAAAAACCAACAGCATTTTCGTCAATACTGAGCATCCTTCAATTGGAAAAGCCTATTACAGTATGGGAAAACTGATGGAAGAACCTATGGACTTTACCTTCAAAAATAAATTTGCACTTTCTGATTTGCATGGAACAGTTCAAAGAATAATATTTCCGGAAAAATTTGAAGCAGCACAACGCTTTCATATCAAAGAGGAAGATAGGGAGTTTATCCTCCTTTATATGTCCATGCTTCCAGGAGAAAGTGACTACCCAAAGTATACGCTTCCTGACTATTATGACAGCTATTCCAAATTTTTCAAATTCGGTATAGATCAAAGCCCAATTCCGCCACAGTTTAGAATTTTCAATAAAACAGGAAATGCTTACGGACACCTTTTGGATGGGACTTATTTCGTTGATTTTGATAATGGAATAGAGTTTTTTGTTTCAGCCATTATCTATACCAATGAAAATAATACCTTAAATGATAATGAGTACGAGTATGAGGAAATTGCATTTCCCTTTTTTGCTGAACTTGGGGAATACTTGTATCAATTGGAATTGAACAGGAAAAAATCAAATATTCCCGATTTAAGGGTATTCCAATTTGCTTACAAATAAAAAAGCCACCAAATTGGTGACTTTTTTTGATTAGTTTCCATATGCTGCCATGAATTGGTCCAAATCTTTCAGCGTAATTTTGCCTTCAAAATAAGCACGCCCAAATACCACCGCAGTAACACCTATATCCTTTAACTTCTTG
>Ga0213835_100153_pt1 | contig 85215 bp, 74 predicted proteins | sample SWPATP01_FD_160576 | JGI IMG/M metagenome (GOLD analysis project Ga0213835, IMG submission 160576) | Coastal seawater microbial communities from Marineland, Florida, United States - SWPA TP0 #1 | ecosystem: Environmental > Aquatic > Marine > Coastal | place: USA: Florida | collected 2016-08-05 | reverse complement strand
GGGAAATGGTGCGTCAGTTGTTTATCACCGGCTTTTCATGGCGATTTCGGGGGTCTGACGCACCCTACCATACAGACCGGGGGAAATGGTGCGTCAGTTGTTTATCACCGGCTTTTCATGGCGATTTTGGGGGTCTGACGCACCCTACCATACAGGGAAATGGTGCGTCAGTTGTTTATCACCGGCTTTTCATGGCGATTTCGGGGGTCTGACGCACCCTACCATACAGACCGGGGGAAATGGTGCGTCAGTTGTTTATCACCGGCTTTTCATGGCGATTTCGGGGGTCTGACGCACCCTACGAGTTGGATTCGGGAGACCCTAGGGGTTTTTGGGTGGGAATACCAACAGGACGGGGAAAGCGATCGGGTGTGGGTTTAATTTTCCGTAAATAGACGCAGTGGCGGACACTTTCGGTTACAGGAGTGACAAAGGCTTCCACGGAGTCTAGTTTACCGCCCAAGGGAGCGATCGCATTTTCTAAATCCTGCTGTTCCTGTGGGGTCCATTGACCGCGATATAGTACCGCCACCCCGCCAATTTTCAATAGGGGTAAACTATATTCAGCCGCCACCGTAGCCGCCGCTACAGCCCGTAATACGACCAAATCATAAGTTTGGCGATGGTCAGACTGTTGGGCGATCGCTTCTACCCGTCCCAAATAGGGGATAGCATTTTCCAGACCCAAACGAGGGACTAGAGTTTGTAAAAAAGCAATTTTCTTACCGGTACTATCAAGCAATGTGACTTCTGCTTGGGGAATAGCGATCGCGATCGGAATACCAGGAAAACCCGCCCCAGTACCAATATCAATCACCCGCAAAGGCAATTTATCCCCGGACAACCAGGGTGCGACCCCCCGCAAAGAATCCCATAAATGCTTTTCCCAAAACCCCACCGGATCAGTAATGCGGGTTAAATTAAGCCGTTGATTACCCGCCAAAATCTGCTCATAGAGTACATTAAATATTTGCAGTTGGCGATCGCTAGGTATCCAACCCAGAGTTTCCCAACCTTCCGACTGAATTTCCCCCAAACCCAATTCCTCCAAAACTATCGTCACACCACAGCCGGATCAACATTTTTCAGCAAAGTTTGCGGATCAGCAGGTTGCAAATTGCCATGATCAAGTCGCCAACAACAATCGGCAATTTCCAACAGATCCCCCGCATCATGGGTAACAACCAATAAAGTCCAGTGAGATTTTAACTTGTCCAGCAAAGCCACCAACTGCCGCCGCATTGACCAATCTAAGCCCGCTGTCGGCTCATCTAACATCAATAAATGAGGTTGTCTGATTAATTGTACCGCTAAGGCTAACCGTCGCTGCTGTCCGCCACTGAGGGAATGGGGAGCCTTTTCTAAGGATAGACTCTCTAGCCCCACTTCCCCCAAAGCATTTTGCATCATATCGAGTCTGATTTCTGGGTGTCCCAGTCGCAACTCTTCCAAAATCGAGCCGCCGCAGAAATGTCGCTCTGGAAACTGAAACACTAAACCCGCCAGTTGCGGTAGTTGTTCAGAGGTTAACTCCTGTTCACGCCAGCGAATATCCCCTTTGGTTTTTTGAGCCAGACCCGCTAAAATTTCTAGTAATGTACTTTTACCAGAACCGCTACGGCCCACAATCAAGCCTAACTGTTGCGGAGGCAGTTCTAAATTAATATTATTCAGAATGGGAGCATTGCAGGCGGCCGGATGATAAAGCAAATTTCTGATATATAGCATTTGGAGCAATTCTAAATGTTACTCAAACCTATCAATCCTGGCACAAACTAGGTGCAGATGATAGTATCCCTCGATTCCCCTAGGGGCTAAATTTTGGTAAAACTCCAGCCCATTAGCATTTTCAAGGAAAGATCCCTATGATTAGCTTATCAAATCTTATAAAATCCATTCACCCCAAAACTATCACCCTGTTTGGTATTACCCCTATTGCGATCGCTCTGTTATCTTTAACTGCTACTGCGGCTGACCCCTTCCGCACTAATAATCCTAGGGTTATGGGTGAGCAAACCGAAGCCGCCTTTCGGGCTATGTTTGAGCGAGGACACTATGTTGAGGCGCAAAAGTACCTCAAACAGGCTGAACAGCTTGGTACTAATGAACCAATGGTTTTTGCTCTCCAAGCCTCTCTAGCTTATCAGGCTCAAGACTGGGATGCTATGAAACGCTACGCCGACCTAACTCTGCAAACTGCTCAATCTCTTATGGTTTCTGACCCTCTACGGGGAAATCTTTATATGGCGGTGGGTCATTTTTTAGAGGGTGCTTATATTGTCCAAACTCAAGGAACTATTAAGGGGGCTCCCCAGGCTTTAAATAAGCTGCAAACTGTGCTACGATTGATGAACGCCGCCGAACAAATTGATCCTCAAGACCCAGAGCTAAATTTGCTCAAGGGATATATGGATTTATTTCTGGGTTTAAATTTGCCCTTTTCTGACCCCATGGCTGCTGTAGAGCGCCTGGAACGTTACGCTGGTCCTCGTTATCTCGCCCTTTGGGGAATTGCGATCGCCTATCGAGATCTTGACCAATTAGACCGGGCTTTAACTATGGTTAACCAAGCCTTAGAAGAAGTGCCTTTTCATCCAGAATTGTTCTATCTCAAAGCTCAGATTCTCGCCTCTATGGGTAGGCAGAAAAATAACCCTCAGCTATTGGATGCTGCTTACCAGAGCTTTAATGTAGCATTATCACAACCTGATCAACTTCCTAAGCTGACCGTGGCTCAGATTTTTTATGAGCAGTGCAAAACTCTTAATAATATTGATAGCCTAGACCGCCCTTGTCATCCCCTACGCAATACCATCAGAGATACTAATGGCTTATGGGGACCCACTCAGTTACCGCCTTTATAACAGGCTGATCAACACCCCCTCAATTTATCTGTCATCCCCGATAATTTCCGGTTATTTCCGGTAATATAATGGCAGACTGGGGGGTTATCTACCTTAATCATCACCAAAAATAGAGAGGTTTAATCTGGTCTCATGGATGTAAAGTTTCGAGAGTTTAATCAATTTGATATCTGGATTTGGTTAAGGTTTAGCACGATTCCTTCCATGGTAGAAAGACAGTATATTGAGGAGGTTCTGAATTCCTGGTTTTTGTTGGGTAAATTGGGGGGCTTTAATGCCGAAAAAATGCAGGTGCAAGAAGTGGGTGTTGACCTCAATTATATGACCTATGAAAATGAAAGAAATCGTGATGCTATGATGGCACTAATGCACAATATGGGGGAAGTAGAATATGAGGGACTGTGGGCGCGTTGTTGGTTTGATTTGGGAACCAGTGATGCTTTCGCTTTGGATGTTTTGATTAATTCTTTGGAACAACTGAGTGATGATTATGTCACCATAGAAGAGTTCATTATTGGCGGACAAAATCAAGATTGGCCCGTTTCCAATGATCGTCATGATCCTGATTTTGCTAACGATCGCATCTCTTGAATTGTTCCCCTCAAATCTCATTAGAGTACAATCGAATCATGGCTAAACAGAAAATTAGGGTAATTGCACTAGGATTAATTGAGGATAACGATCGCATTTTGGTGTCTCAGGGATACGACCAGGAAAAACAAATAACCTTTTATCGTGCTTTAGGAGGAGGTGTAGATTTTGGCGAACATAGTCGAGATGCACTCCAAAGGGAATTTCTCGAAGAACTCAACGCGGAAATTACTGATATAGAATACCTAGATTGCCTGGAAAGCATTTTCGTTTATAATGGTAGTCAGGGGCATGAAATTATTCAACTGTATAGATGTAAATTTGTTGATCGCCAATTTTATCAACAGGAGCAAATCCCCTTTAAGGAAGGCGATCGCCAAAAATTAGCCCTATGGGTTCGGGTGGAGAGATTTAAGTCAGGAGAAGCTCAACTTGTTCCTGAAGGCTTTATCAAATTCCTGGGGTAGTCCTGTCCTTGTACTCAATAGGTGATCCATCATGTCACATCAACAACACCATCATCAACAACCCTATCAACATCACGACCACAACCACGATCAAGTTGAAAAACCAGTTAACCCGATCATTGCCAAACTCAAGGCGATCGCCCAGCCGAGGGTGTGGGGACCCATTGGTGTAATTTCCCTAGTGAGTATATTTGTATGGGAAGTCTCAGAAAATCCCGAACTCTATCGGATTGACTGGGAATCGGAAACCTCCGAAAGCGGACTATCTCCCGAAGAATTGGCGATCGCTGCCGAAATTGACAGTTCAGGCTTACTAATCGAAGAATTACGCCGAAACTCCCCTGAGGATGTTAGCCTATTTAACAATCCTATCCAAGGCGGAGAAGACGTATTCGAGGAAGTTCGCCGCCGTAACTCTAGGTCTGATCAAAATACCCAAACTGAGAGTTCCAGAAACTCACGACCCACTGAAATAACCAGCACCCTACCTGAACCATTCCCCGAACCCACAGCCACCAGTCCCTTTAATGCTACCAGCCAGGCTCTGCAAAATACCCAAAATACCCAAAATAATAGACCCGGATCCTTTGGTTTATTAGGGTGGGGAAACTCAACTGACCAGGACAATCAAGAAACCCTAACTAACTCCCCCTTAGCACCCACCCCACTACAGGCGGCGATGGGTCAGTCTTTCTCATCATCGACAAGTGAATCCGAAGGCGAAACCCAAACCCCAACTCAAGGGATGTTCAACCCTCTGATAGTCACTGGAAGCAGCAATAGTCAGGTGGCTACCCCATCATCGACAAATGGGGATAATAACACCAACACCGCCTCTGGTATTCCTCTACCCGCATACGCACCCCCAGTTCAAATTCCCGAAGCGAGTTGGGTGGTTCCCAGAACTGTAGCTCCTATTGATGGAACTAATGCAGCCACTGTTGATGTAGCCCCCAACCCATATCAAACTAACCGTTCCCTACCTCAGCCATTATCTGGAACCCAGCCAGGTGGTGTACCACCAGCCCCTGTGCTACCCCCCAACCGCGCTAACCCCCACGGACAATATAACTACACCGGAACTAATCCTTTTGGGCGTAATCAGCCTCAGACGGACAATTCTGGTTTTTCCAACTTTCAGCCTGCCACCCCTAATCCCAATAACTATGTGGTAGGTCCCACCAATTTAAACCCAAATAATCAAAATCAAGTGATTCAGCAACAGGCCCCCTTTACTGCTCCTCGCAGCACTCCCGGTCGCGTGATTGGTGGTGGTAGAATCAACAGTTTCTCTAACCCCTAAGAGTTAAGTTTTATGAGGTTTTGAGTGTTTGTACTTAATTCAGAGTTAAACTCGGACTAAAGTCTATGGAGGAATAGGCTGTGTCTACATCTATCCAGTTTATCGATGGACTTGACGAGGAACTCGGTGGGGTTAGCCTCCGCAAACGCCGAGACAGCAACACCAAGATTGTCGTTTTAGTCTTTAATCAACTCAAGGCGATCGAAAAACTCAGGGCTTATCGCAAACAAATTAGCCATTTATGGCTCCGGGATGAGGAAGGAGAAATCCGCGTCAGTCCCACAGGTGTTAAGTTCTTCTATGTAGGAGATGACGAACTCTCGAAAGCCGAATGTACTTTTGAGGTTCATTCTGAGGATATTTTTGGGCGGGTGATGAGATTTTTGCATCGCTACGCTGATGACCATGGCTTTGAGTATAATGCCAATTGATTTGTTAACAACCCCGCCCTTTTCAGAGGACGGGGCTTGCATATCACAAAATTGGGTTTTTGTCAATAGGGTGGAAAATGACGCTCCGATTTTCTCGTAAAACTCGTGCATCGGGAATTTTAAATTTTGCCGAGATAATATTCTGGATTACGATAGAATAAGGGTTGTAGGCTTTATTTGGGGATGAAGACACAATAAGCCCTTGGTAACGATTTCTTCGAGGATACCACAACCCCTATAATCTCGTCAACTTTTTGCAAGCAATTTTCAATAAAAATGTATCAATTCTTAACAATCTTTTAAAAATTAAATCGATTCGGGTTGATATATTAGCGAAAGTTATTATAAAATTAATTCATTGAAATTTATGGCTGTGACTGGTAAATGGTTTTCGTCTGTATCGCAAATATTTGGGGTGGGTTTATCTTCTGTAGTTTTGAGCGCGATCGCATCATTAAGCCCTGCTCACAGCGCCGAGGAGATGGTCATATCCTATGGTATAGCGAACACCTCAATTGCCATAGCTGACCTGGAAAAATTTGTCGAGTCTGGGGAGAGTACACCGCTTTTATTTGTGTATGGTTATTTACTGAATATCCAGGATACCGAAGGATTAAGAAGAGCTTTAAAATCCCCTTTTGAAGCCAGCCCTTGGAGTATAGATCGGTTTTTAAATTCACCAACGGGAGAAACCATTTTGCGGCGCATGGGTAGAGTGGTGAACACGGTCAGCGGAGAAAATGGTTATATGGCTCTAAAAACAGCGATCGCCCAAGCCTCTAAACGTCCAGAAGGTCTAACCATTATGGGTATTCTACAGGAGTTTCCTGATGCTCAAATTCGCATTGATTTAGATTTTAGTATCCATGTGATCCAGGAAACAAGTCAGGTGTTATTTAGAAATCAGACAATTATCGAGCAAATATCACAGCAGGAGAGGGGCGAAAAGACTGCTAACCTGACAGAGCAACAAAGATTTACGATTCCTAACCCTCGCGATATGGGACCCTATAGCTGGAGAGAAGCAGAGGTAGTATTTTTCAATCCTAATCGCGATCGCCCTTCGCCACTGTTTTTATACTTACCAGAAAACATAAACAGACCCGCACCCCTAATTATTATTTCCCACGGGTTAGGGTCAGACCCAAAAACCTTTAACTATTTAGCCGAACATCTCGCTTCTCACGGTTTTGCGGTAGCCATTCCCGAACATATCGCCACCAGTGCTAATCGTTTTGAAGGATTTTTACAAGGTTTCGAGGAACCTCCCAACTCTTCAGAATTTGCCGATCGCCCCACAGATATTAGCTATTTACTAGACTTACTGGAAGAAAAATCAGCTTCTGACCCATTTTGGCGAGAAAATTTAGATTTGGAAAATGTTGGCGTAGTTGGTCAATCTTTTGGGGGGTATACGGTGTTAGCCTTAGCGGGAGCGAAATTAAATCCCCAAATACTCAGCCAGTATTGTCGTGATCTTTCCAATCAGCGCATTACCCTCAATTTATCAATTATCCTCCAATGTCGAGCTTTGGAAGTGGCTTTAGAACGTCAGAACTTTCGGGACCCTAGAATTAAGGCGGCGATCGCTATTAACCCCTTTACCAGCTTAGTCTTTGGTGAAGGTGGAATGGCTGCTATTAATATTCCCCTGGCGATCGTATCAGGAACCAATGATTATATTACCCCAGCTATTGCAGAACAAATTAAGCCTTTCACCTGGTTAACCAACTCCGACAACATCCTAGTGTTATTTGAGAGAGGGACTCATTTCTCCTTTTTGCAAGAAGAGGGGGGACAAGTACCCATCCCCCCAGAAATTATTGGTCCTGACCCTAACCTCGCCTATCCCTATTTAAAAGCCCTCAGCCTGACTTTTTTTAACCTACATATACGCCGAGAGTTAGATAACCGCAATTACTTAAATGAGGCTTATCTAAATACTATAGGTTCCAGCGTGTTTCAGATGACCATTTTGGAGGAGTTGACTCCTGAACAACTGGAAAGAGCTTTCCAGCAGCCCTAAATTAATCACCAATTTGCATTTTCACCGTCAGGGTTTTGAGTTGTTCATTCATCCAGCGATCGAACAATTCATCCTGCAACTGTTTTTTAATGCCTTTGGTTTCCAAAGTCACCTCGATAAATTCTTCAATTCTAAACAAACACCAGCGCCCTTCGACTTCAAAAGGTCCGATAATTTGACCCACCTTAGCCCCTTCAATCGTAGGTTTTAACGTATCTGGTAATGTGGCTTTACTTACCGCTCCCATCATGCCATTAACCCGGCGTTCTGTGGTGACGGAATATTCCCGTGCTAAAGCCTCAAAACTGCCCTCTCCTGAGTCAATTTTGCTTTTTAAACTTTGAGCCATTTCATAGTCATCAACCACAATTCGTGACATGACTACGGAATCTAAAAACGGTTTGCGTTCTTGGAAATATTCCTCCAAATTCTCTTTAACTACTGCGAGTTTGAGAGTTTCCCGTTTAAACCCATTGGAAACCTGATCATGAAAACTTTTGTAGGTCAAGCGGTTTTCATCGAGCCAAGTTTGGAAGGCTTGGGGGTCGCTGAGATTACGTTCCAGGCGGAAATTAATCACGGCTTGCTCAATGGCGGCTGCATTGGAGTTTGTGTCATCGCGAGATTGCAGTTCTTTATCAATTACATATTGCCTGAGAATATTAGCCAGAAATTCCTGCAATTTTCCCGAATTTTGTAGATATTGTAATGATTGACTCAGGGTAATAGAGTCGTTATCATTAATGGTCAAAAATGGTTGAGACATAGGTAAAAATAATTTGAACTTGGTTGTTAATCTAACTGGAGTATACACCCCAGACTTCATCCCCCCCTAATATAGCAATTATCTCAGATTTTGGTGTGCTATATACTGGGCTAATCTGGCGGTTTAAAACTGAATCGGGAGTTGAAAATAGACAACTGCTAACAGGATAGCAACGATCGCCCCAATTAGGGTATTGATAAAATTGACAACTTCATTGGTAAGCCATTCAACCTGACCCTGCCAAGTAGCACCGATCAGGCTTTCCAGGTTAGTAGCGATAAACGCTGCTATTATACACCATAACAGCCCTATGGCATCAATTAAACCCACTGACCAGCCCACCATAGCCATGGCTAGGGATGCTACCACACCAGCCACAGTTCCTTCTAGGCTGATAGCGCCTTCTGTACCGCGCGGGACTGGCTGCATGGTAGTAATTAAGAAAGTTCGTTTTCCATAGGCTTTACCGACCTCTGAGGCACAGGTATCAGAGAGTTTAGTGCTGAAACTGGCAACATATCCTAACATCAGTAAAGGTGTGGCGATCGCAGTTATGGGACTATCAGCCATCAGCCACTTTAACCCCAAAACTCCCACAGCACAAAGTGCCGCAGTTAAGGCAGATCCCCAGACATTTTCTGGCCCCCTAGCACCCGATCGCTTTTCGGCTATACCCGCCGCCTCTTTTTCAGCCATCCCAATGCGGGTCACGGATGATCCGATAACGAAATAAAACCCCACCACCATATATCCGGGTCCTTGGAGACTTACCCAGACCAACACCCCTAAAATCCAAGCGTGTACAATACCAGAGGGGGTTAAGAGTTTTTTGGGTAGTAGGGCGACAATTCCCAATAGTAGGGTATTAATAGCGATCGCTGCTACCGGTGGATTCGATAATAATGATAGCTGTGGATACATAAGATTTTAAATCACTTTGCTTTGTGGGAATTTTAGGGGAGTTCTCAAAGCCTTCTCCACTGCTGTGATACAGTTGGGATCTTTAACCATCCAAGCGTGTAGTCGGACATCAAGGATAATTTCCTCCCCCCAATTCAGGTGTGAACTGTTCGCCGGAACAATCATCAGATCAAATTTAGTCCAGATTGAGGTAAAATTGAGGCGATCGAGCATTCCTATATTATTATTCAAATCTAACAGTAGGGGGCTGTTGGGGCGCATTTGCGCCGCCGCCTTGGTTGGATAGAAGTTAGCTGTCATAGTTCCGTTATGGGGGGAAGAAATGGTGATTAACCTTTGGACTCGTTCAATTCCCCCTAGCTTCTGTACATAGTAGCGACTGACAATTCCCCCCATACTAAAACCTACCAGGTCAAAGGGTTGATTGGGGGCAAAGTTTTGATCAGCATATTCGACAATTTGCTCTGCTAGGCATTCTATGCTACTTAATCCGTAATTGGGACACAGGTTGAAGCTATGCACCTCCCAGCCCTTTTGTCTCAGGTGCTTAGACATAACTCGGAAAATGGCGATCGTGTCGAAAATACCATGAATCAGTAAAACCGGATTACAGGCTTGATTGTTGTTCATCTGGCAATTATGAGAATTTGTGAATCAGTGTAAATAATTCTGTCGATTTTGTCTCTTTTTGTCACAAATCACCCTCATAAATGGGGTTTGTGTAAAGTTTTGTAAACAATTGTGGACAAATCTTGCCGATAATTTTAATCTGAAATCTAACTTGTGATTAGCTAATGAGTGTCAATTTTCTAAAAACTGAACGGAGTAGGTTTAATGTTAGCCATTGGTAAACTGTTTGGACGTAGTAAAAAATCTGATTATTTTTTAGAGTTTGATGAGGCTAAGGGAACCACAGCAGAACCGAGTCCAACTGTAGCCCCCAAAGCTGAAGCCCCCAAAGCTGAAGCCCCCAAAGCTGAAGCCCCCAAAGCTGAAGCCCCGAAAGCTGAAGCCCCCAAAGCTGAAAAGCCAGAAAAAACCAAGAAATCTGTAGCCAAGAAATCCCCAGAAGCAGCAAAGGCTAATGTAGCTGCTACTCCAGCCCCTGCTGCTGTGGCTAAGGTAGCCTCATCCTCTGCGCCCCTAAATGGTGGTATGAGCAAAACGCCGGAGGGGATGACATTTGCTACAGACTACTTACTTCCCAAGTCTACGGCTAATCGTCGTCGTCCCGGTCCCAACATGAATATGTTTAGGGATATGGCACGTCAGATGTCCTCGAAATAATTAAGATAAGTCCCAATTGACATTGGCAATAATGGTGTCATAGGACAAAAGCTGGAAATTGATCGAGCCTTGGTCTGTCTTGACTGATATCAAGTTTTGGGGAATGTTGAGGGTAACTTGGTGATAACCCCAAGCCCTCATCTGTTTGATCACCTCCCCAGCTTTACAACCAATAAAGCGTTTAAGTTCTTGGTTACTAGGGGTGTAGCTAAGGGAGTTGTGCTGCTTATGTTCAACTGGTGATGGGTTGTTGGGATATGCACAGGTGGGGCTGTTGATGAGATCACTTTTTTGTCTTAGGTGAGCCAAATAGGTGAGAGATGCCATGTCTTAATCTCCTGAGAATGAATTGAGGAAGATTTTGAGCTTATTACCTAGGATGGAGAACTACAGATATGGAGTCAATGGGGACTCCAGCCAGAATCTGAATTGTCTACTTTCTAGGTCAAGCGGTGAAAGTTCACCTAGGAGGGCAAAAACAGGAGGAGGTAAACCGTGGGACTCCCTAGTTTAGGGTAGATCAAGAATATCCCCCCTGTTTGAAGCATATTCAGTTACGCAATATCACCCAGTCAGGTGATGTCAAAATAGCTGGGAACTGATACATTAACAACTGAGATGCTACGAATAGGTGAGTTATCCATCAGCCGCAAGCTGGTGGATTTTTTGATCCAGAGTCAATTATGGCCATAAAAGACTAAAACGTAAACTGATTTGGCCTAAAAACGGGAAAACTTAGCAAAAATTTAATTATTGGTTAGTTTTGGGGCTCCCGGTCGATTTTTCGGCGGCGCTTGTATGGGTTTATTTGGGGGTGATTGAGAATATTGGCCACGATACTGAGAGCCAATATGTAGCGATCGCTCTCCCAAACCCCGATTGCGATCTAAAATCAAATATGAATAAGTGTTAACGAAAGCGAGTAAGGATGTCATGACCTCTCAAGTTCTGGTGGAAAAACAAAAGTTAGAAAAAACCCCCCTGGATATTCACTATTTAGGCGATCGCGTTTTACGACAGCCAGCCAAACGGGTTTCGCGCATTGACGATGAAATTCGGCAACTGGTGCGCGAGATGTTACAAACCATGTATAGTGCCGATGGTATTGGTCTAGCCGCGCCTCAAGTAGGGGTACACAAACAGGTAATCGTGATTGACTGTGAACCCGATAATGCAGCGACTCCCCCCCTAGTGTTGATTAACCCGACCATCAAAAAGTCAAGCCGGGAGTTATCACCTTTCCAGGAAGGATGTTTAAGTATTCCAGGGGTTTATATGGATGTCGTGCGTCCAGAAGAAGTAGAAGTTACCTTTAAGGATGAAAACGGCCGTCCTAGGACTATATTGGCGACTGAGTTACTTTGTCGCGCCATTCAACATGAAATTGACCACCTACAGGGGGTATTATTTGTCGATCGCGTTGACAATCAATTAGCCCTGAATGAGGAATTGGCTAAATATAAGTTTTCTCCGAAAGCGGTCAAGCCTGTTAAATAGCACCGGTTACTGAACAAGTTAAATAATGTGGGGTCAAAACTGATCATGGTTGGAACGCCAAAAAGTGGTTTATTATTAGCCGGATCGTGTATTACAGCGATCGCCGCCGTTGGTTCAATTTTTGAACTTTCCTCTGGGGAACCAGAATTAGGGGGATTAATCACAGGGATTATTCTAGCCTTGAGTATACCCCTATCTGTGATACTATTTTGGGCAGCGGTTCAAGATGCCCGCGCCAATCAGTAGACCAACACGCCCAAAGACCGTAGGGTTAAGGCTCTACGGTCGGAATTTACAAGTTAAATTTTTTTGTATTTTAAAGGTTCACAAAATTGTTCAATCCCAGTTTTTAACACATAAATAACCACGGGAGTTACCAGTAGGGGCGGGCATTGATTTTGGTAAATTAAATGGGCGACTATCGGGGCTATATTAGACTGCAATAAATCCTCTTGATAGGTAGGTTCACAGATAGTAACTCGGTGGCGCTTGGCTAAACCATCAAGCCAATTTTCTGATGTAGTGGGGGATTGACCGACATTAATCGCCATAGAAATCGCGGCATCTTCGATATCACCCTCGCAGTCTTCAATCATATCTAAGGCTTGTAATGCTGAGGAATATTCAGCCAATTGGGAACGAAATTGAGCAATTTCTTGAGAAGTCAGAATGAGATTAGACATAGATTATCAATCAGCTTTAAATTAAATCGGAAACCCGATCATGATCAAACCAAGTCGCCAAAGCGATCGCCAAAGCATCCGCCGCATCATCGGGCTTAGGTATCGCCTGTAAGTTTAACTCCCTAGCTACGGCTTCTTGCACCTGATATTTTTTAGCATTACCATATCCGGTCAATGCCTGTTTAATCTGAGCCGGGGTCAACTCAAATATAGGAAGGTGTCGTTGAGCCAAAACCAACACCAAAACCCCCCTAGCTTGAGCCACTGCGATCGTATTTCCCATGCGGTAAAAAAACAACTTTTCGACACCGACAAGATCCGGTTGCCATTGTTCGAGTAGGGTATGGAGGTCAGCATAAATAGTTTGTAGGCGATCGCCCAGGGGTTGATGAGCCTCAGTTTGAATCGCCCCAAAGTCAATCACCGAGAACAAAGACCCTCCCCCAGCCTCGCCAGTTTGACATTCAATAATCCCAAACCCCAAAGTTGCCAATCCTGGGTCCAACCCCATAATCCGAACTACCATAACCCGATACAGTAACACAGGCAAAGTTGCCTGTGATGTTGTTAACTAATTTTGATCAGGTTCGGGTAATCCAAACACTTGGCGAAACACCTTCTGGACTTTGTTACCAGAATCAATAGACTCTAAGGGATCTTTCCGCAGTCGGTGGCGCAGACACAAAGTAATCACCCGACCAATATGGTCAACAGTGACCTCTGTAGCCCCTTCAAAGGCAGCTAAAGCCTTCGCCGCCCTGTTAGTGACAATATCTCCCCGCAGTCCATCTACATCTAATTCTGAGCAGACCTGGGAGATTTTCACCCGCAGATCATAATCAATATTAACCCCGGATAGTCTCTCTTGGGCTTCTACTATGCGCCGTTGTAGTTCTTCCTGGGATAGTTGATACTCTCCTAAGAACTCCGGCGGGTTTTGGTCAAAGGCTGTCCGCTGTTCCACAATTTTCACGCGCAGACTAGGTTCTTTCACCGTGCGAATTTCCGCGTGCATTCCAAAGCGGTCTAATAATTGGGGTCGCAATTCCCCTTCTTCTGGGTTTCCTGAACCCACGAGGACAAAACGGGCTGGGTGGCGGATAGAAATGCCTTCTCTTTCCACGGTATTCCAACCACTGGCGGCGGAGTCGAGTAGGACATCGACCAGGTGATCGTCGAGAAGGTTTACCTCGTCAACGTAGAGGATACCCCTATTGGCTTTGGCTAATAGTCCCGGTTCAAAGGCTTTTACCCCTTCAGCCAAGGCTTTTTCAATGTCAATGGTTCCACAAACGCGGTCTTCTGTCGCCCCTAGGGGTAGGTCGATCATTTGCACCTTGCGACGGGCGACGGGGAGGGACTCCGATAAACTTATACGTTCTCGGACGACATCACTCATCATTTCAGGATCGCTGGGGTGACTGTTAAAGGGGTCGTCGGCTATGACCTCTATTTCCGGTAGCAGGTCAGCTAGGGCGCGAATGGTGGTGGATTTACCCGTACCCCGATCGCCCATAATCATTACGCCGCCGATCTTGGGGTCAATCACGTTCAGCAGCAGGGCTAATTTCATTTCTTCTTGACCAACGATCGCCGTAAAGGGAAAAACGGCGCGACGGCTGGTCTGGGATGTTTTGGCTGTATCAGTTGTGACGGCTGTTGGACTCACAATTGTTTCTCTAGTTTCCGGTATACCGTTTTCTATTGTCTCATATTGGGGCGATCGCGTTAGTCCTAATTAAAGACGGGTTCGGACCAGGCGCAACTGGTCAGACCACTTCTTGAGGGGATACTGGGCGATCGCTTCCCCCATTCTACCATTAACTCAGGCACTTAATTAACCAATAATCTGGCAGTTTCATTGACAAAAAATCAACTATATCTTCCAGGGTTATCCCCACAGGAAACTCGCGATTTTCCCAATCAATAATCGCTTGATATATACACTCAAACATAATGCGATCGCTCCTTTCCATAATCACATATTCCCCATTGTTAACCGCATCAAGTTTCTGAATTTCTCGCAGACCAACATCTCCCCTTATCGGCGGTTCCACAGCATCCCGCATTAACCGAAACCGCATTTTTTTATGAGCAAGAACCAAGCGATTAAAATTTTTCATTCTCGCAGTAAACGCACTCCCTGAACCGTGTAAAAATGCCAGCACATAAGTTTGTTGACCTGTTTTAATACACAAATGCTCTGGGATGGTCAGCTTGCCAAATGACAGTTGTTCAACCTTCATCGGATATCGGTTAGTAAATGCAGAAACAATCGACATCAGTTTTCCCACATCATCCATATCACTGATAACGCGAGGTTTATCATAGTCCTTTTCCCATTGGTTTAACAGGTTTTTCCAATATTCATCTAATTGAACATCGACAACTTTTTCCGATTCATAATCAGCTTTTATTGCAGGTTCCGGCTCTGTTGGTCGTGCTTCCGTCGCATCTTCCCCTGTTTGTTCGTTAGGCAAATCCACAAAATCTAATTCAGGTTCATCTGTTTCTGCTAATGGCTTTTCAATGGGAGAGAGAGTCAGATTATCAAATTTTTTAATCGCCTCTCCTACCGCTTTATAAATAGCTTGTAATTCCTGTTTAAACTGCACCGCCTCCACTGCTATAGGGTTCCGAGGTGGAATAATTCGCGGTAGGGGAACACCCTGCACCTTATGGCGGAAGTAATCAGAAGCACGTTTAATAACTGCGCGAATTGAGGGTTGATTGACAATTTCTGCGAGTTCCTGTTTCGTGAAGAGCAGTCCAATATCAACCGTAGCGTGAGGGGAATTAGTTTCAGTTTTTAGCTGACAGAGAGTTTTGAGTAATTGATGCAGTTGTGCTTTAGATGGTCTTTCCAATGTCACCACAGACTGAGAAACTCGGTCTATCACCGAACCATCAAATTGTTCTTGAAAACGCTCCCAACGGTCAGGAAATAAATTCAGAATAATTAAGCTATTGGGAACGTGGGTTAAAATTTCCTTCACTGTCGAACCGAAACTTGCTAAAGTTGATTCGTGGCGTGTATCAAATAGGGACTCCAGTTGGTCAAAAATTAGGATCAGTGGTTCATCTAGTAGCGACAGTTGACCTAGGGTTTTGATAGCCTCTAGGGCAAATTCTTCCCGGTTAAAATCTTCCCCCCAGGGTGTTAATCCCACCTGGTTTAATTCTTCGGATAAGTCAGCATCTCCATTCCCAGATAACCAATGGCGCACCAGGTTTTTTCGGCTAATTTCCGTATACCGACAGAACCGCATAATCCCTTTTAATACTTGGGAACTATAGTCCGTGGAGAGTCCATATTTAGCCCGCCACCACGCCAAAATTTTCTTTTCTATCGCGTCCCAATTTTGCCGATAGCGGTCTGTTCCTGGCTTTCCTACCCGTTCATATAGCGAGAGGTTATCATTCTGTAATTTAGCGATCATTAGTTTACCTTTGTCGCTATTTACCCAGTCAGTTTGGCTCAGAATATTAACAAAACTTTTGGCAAAAAACTGTTCGAGTTGCGTCAGCTTCTTCTGGGGAATTTTTTCGGAAAAAGATTCTAGGATTCTGGTATATGTATGGTAGTTCACCGCCTTAGCATTAGTCGGGTGGCGGATAAAAAATAGGCGGTTTGTCTTCAGGACTTCTTGAGCCAGTCGCATCATTAAATGGGTTTTACCAGAACCTGGTTCTCCCAGAACTATGGCTCCCTGGCTTTGATGGTTGGGGGATTGTTTGATTTCATGAATGACGGCTTTTAGGGTGTCAAATTGATGGCTGTAAATATCCCCATAGTCCGGGTGATATTCAAAGGGTGTATTGACTCGAATACTGCTGAAAGGATTAGGGGTATTCTGGTATAGTTCGGCAATATTTTCAGACATGACTGGTGATTTTAAGGAGTTTAAATAACTATAAAGTTGGTAGGTAAATTGTGCATCATAACTAGCACTGTGAGCATGGCGATCGTCAAATCTCTGGCGGTTTAATCGCAAATCTAACGTTTTGCATAAGTAACTTAATCCATAGTCGGGAAGGTTTGGTAACTGCTTTTTGGCTAACTTACAGGTACAGATAAATTGATAATTTGGATAGGAAATTTCGACTTGTTTAAAGCTGCGTTTTAATATCCGTTGGTCATGTTCTGCATGATGGCAGATTATGACTTGATTATGGCACAGATTATCGACTTGTTTAACTATATCTAGCAGTGTTTCCTGATGCAGTCTCAATGTCGGTTCTGGGTGGTTTTTGGCGACAAATGCGTGATACAAAATTGCTCCCTGATTATCCACCAGCGCCACTTCCGTTAAGCTGTCTCTCCCTTCTGTATCTAATACAATAAACGAACTTGTATTTAGGTGGTAGTTATCCCTGGTCATGTGAAGTATAGATAATTATATTTTTTGCCAACCCATTTCTCCTAGTCTCCTATTTTTAGCCAAAAGTAAATTATAGGCATTTACTGGCATTTTAAGCAATCACAATTTACAATTCTTAATGATTGTGTGGATACCACAGGTTTAAGGTTGGCTCAAAAAATCCCCAACCTGGCGTTCTGACAGCAAAAAAGGGAATGAAGACTAAGAAGTAGTCTCATTCCCCTAGAGTTAAGTCAGGGGCGATCGCCAAAAATCTTCAACACCCGACTATGCTACTATGTTATTTTACCAAAGGTGGTCGGTTCGGCGCAGGACCGGTGTTTAATTCAAAATCTCTACAATTAATGGCTTCTTCTGATAAGGCTTTACAGGGATGAACGGTACATTTTAAGCGATAGTCTCCCGTAAAAAAAGCGCAGCGACTACAGGGGATATCATGGAGTTTTTTAACGTTTTTAACACCATCTTTAATGGCGATAATAGATGAGTAAATAAATCCCATCAAGGTTATGGATATAAACAATGGAAAGATGAGATTAATTGGCGTTAATGCGGTTTCAGACATGACTATCTCCTGGGAAAATTGATTTTTTTAGCAAAGGAAGGGTCTCCTATAACTGGAATGAGTTGGAATTATTGGATATATTATTCAGTCATAAATCAGAGCATCTTCGGAGCAGAGATAATCTGAAAAACCAAGGAGATCATCCCAAAAATTAACAATAGTCTCACCGACTTTTTGCGGATAAAAATAATGGCAAAAATAGCGACTATCTGGACATTGCCAAAGGCGATCGCATGGTTTAAAAAACCTTTCCCACCCCTGCCATAAATTCTGGTCAATAACCAGGTCATGTTCCCCTCTACATACCAGTAAAGGAACCGGGACACCACCAGGAGAAAAACTCACCCGTTTATATAAACTATGGGGAGACAGGGAACTAATCAGATCCTCTTTTAAAATCCCCATCAATTTTTTAGTAATGGGAGGACATTGAAACCCAAACAGGTTATAAACCGTTTGATTTAACAGTTTTTCTTGACCACAATTGAGAAGCTGTCGTTGTACATAATAATGAGCCTGCCAATCAACAGACGGATAAAAACCCACAGAAATCAAAGTAAGCGATCGCACCATTTCCGGATGTTGACGAGCATATAATAACCCCAACAATCCACTAATACCATGCCCAATTAAATGCACAGGATAATCACAATTTTTCAGATAGTTATGGAGCCAAATTAACGGCGGATTAAATGACAGCGGTTCATCCAGACTCAGATAATACCTATATTGGCTAATATAAGCCGAGTGAGACAAAAAATTTAAGCAGGGTTGGTTAAACTCTTGTAAAGCTGGGCTGACATTTAACCAAACTGCATCATGTAAGACAGCCATGAATTTCTCCTAATGATATTTCCGGCAATTGTATCGATTAATGAGGGCAAGTAGGGGAGTGTTTTTCTGAATAACTAGCCTCAAATAAGAGTCGGTCAACACTTTCTGAAGCTGGCAAAGTCAGGCGACAATTTTGGCATTGCCAATATAAGCCATGATGGCTAAAATGTAGCAGTAATTCTCCAGAGCAACAAGGACAATTCATTTAACCTATTCCCATTTGCTAAAGGATATGAGACGCGGGGGTAAGTCATCTCTAATCGAGTAGTGGATGAGTCAATAGATATCAAGAGATGACACTGACCCATCCACCCACCCGTCTAGGGGGGACTTACTCAGACTTAAACCTCAATAGAGTTTAAAGCTCGTTCAACCCGACGAAAATCAAATCCCAAGGCTCTCAGAGCGTGCCAAAGATGTCCTTGTAGGAAGAAGAATGCTAAGAAGAAATGAGCATTAGCTAACCAACAGCGGGGGGTATGAGCGCCCATGGGTAGGACGGTTGTATCTGCAAAGTAAGGCGCAATTCCGAGTTTAATATCTAGGGGCGGACCGTAGAACTCCACAGGATAAGCCAAAGTATTCACAGCGCAGAAATAAGCTGCCACAAAACCGGCTAAAGCAATGCCACCCAAGGAGTAAGAGAGGATAGCTTCTCCTGAAAAAATCAGGACTTTTTTCGCCCATTTGAGGGGGGGAACCAAGATATGCCAAACACCGCCAGCAATGAGCATCACCCCTACATAAATATGACCGCCAACTAAATCTTCAAGGTTATCGATAGTGGCAAAATGGGTTTGATAGCCATAGATAGTTGCGGGGTTAAGGGTAGGCTCTGTTACCAGACGGACGGTTTGAGTTGCTGCATCATACAGTCCGCCAAAATACATAGCTTTGGCGACTAGCAATAAGGCTCCCATACCTAAAAACAGTAAGTGATGCCCTAAAATTAAGCCCAACTGTTTTGGGTCTTCCCAATCAAAATGAAATTTCTTGGCTTGACCCTGGGCGGTTTTTAAATCTTCGGGTGCTTTAAAGGTGTGAAATAGCGCTCCGGCACCTAATACGGCTGAGGAGATTAAATGAACGGCTCCCACCACAAAGAAAGGGTAAGTATCTACCACTTGTCCACCATCCCCGACACCTAATCCCAGGGTGGCTAGGTGAGGTAGCAGAATTAACCCTTGTTCGCCCATTGGTAGGCTGGGGTCGAACCAGGAAACCTCAAACAGGGTAAAGGCTCCGGCCCAAAATGCAATTAAGGCTGATTGAGCAACGTGGGCGGCAATAAATAGCCCAGACAGGTTAGCAAAGCGGGCATTACCCGCCCACCAGTCATATTTGACGCTTGGATTTTCGTAAGTCTGCATAGTGCTACAACGTTATACATCTTCCCAGCTTATTGCATAAGTATCTCAATAAGCTATTAAGACTTATTGTAAATAACTTTCAATAAAACGCAAGTTAAGTTTTGTTACGAATAGCCAAAAGCCATATATATCAATGATTTAAGCCAAATTACCCCTAGATATTGGCTAAATTTATTATCAATAATCAATAATTCAGTCGCAAACTACAAGTATTAATTATCAATTAAGATGGCCATGCACAAAAAAAGACCCCGATGGTATCGGAGTCCCTGGTTTTTGATTAAGGGGGGGCGAAGCCAAAGGCGGCCCCAAACCTTAACTGATATCTTAACTGAAATTTTAGTAGTCGAAGTCGCCACCCATGCCAGCGCCAGCGGGAGCGGCGTTGTCTTTGGGTTCTGGTTTGTCAGCGACGATACACTCGGTAGTTAAGACCATGCCAGCGATAGAAGCGGCATTTTGGAGAGCAGAGCGAGTGACTTTGGCGGGGTCAACAATACCAGCCTCGAACATATTGACATATTCGCCATTGGCTGCATTGTAGCCGACATCAAAGGATTTTTCTTTCACCCGTTCAGCGACGACAGCGCCATTTTCGCCAGCATTTTCAGCGATCCGTTTCAGGGGAGACAACAGAGCGCGAGCGACAATCATAGCACCGGTGAGAGCCTCACCAGTCAATTGGTTGCTGGTCGCCCACTCTTCCAACTGGGGAGCCAAGTGAGCCAGAGTTGTACCACCACCGGGCACAATTCCTTCCTCAACAGCAGCTTTGGTGGCGTTGATGGCATCTTCGAGGCGCAGTTTGCGGTCTTTCATTTCGGTTTCTGTCGCAGCACCAACTTTGATAACTGCTACACCACCAGCCAATTTAGCCAGACGCTCTTGTAGTTTCTCTTTGTCATAGGAAGACTCGGTTTCTTCCATTTGACGGCGTAGCTGCTCACAACGAGCTTTAACGCCAGCTTCGTTACCTTCAGCAACAATGGTGGTGTTGTCTTTGGTGATGGTGATGCGGCGAGCTTTACCAAGCATATCAATCTTGGTGCTTTCCAGTTTCAGACCAGCATCCTCAGTGATGACTTGACCACCGGTGAGAACTGCAATATCTTCTAACATGGCTTTGCGGCGATCGCCAAAACCAGGAGCTTTAACAGCAGCCACATTCAGCACACCGCGCAGGCGGTTAACCACGAGGGTAGCCAGGGCTTCTTTTTCGATATCCTCAGCAATGATTAACAGAGGACGACTAGAGCGAGCTACTTGTTCGAGAACCGGAACTAAATCCTGAACCAAGGTAATTTTTTTATCGGTGAGCAGGATATAAGGTTCATCGAGGATAGCTTCCATGCGCTCGGTATCGGTAGCGAAGTAAGGGGAGATATAGCCCTTATCAAAGCGCATACCTTCGGTGATTTCCAGTTCGGTAGTCATGGACTTACCTTCTTCGAGGGAAATCACGCCCTCTTTACCCACTTTGTCCATGGCTTCAGCGATCATCTGACCAACTTCTTCGTCGTTACCAGCAGAGATGGTACCAACTTGAGCGATCGCTTTAGAATCTTCCACAGGGCGAGCGTGTTCAGCAATTCTGTCTACCAAGAAAGCTGTCGCTTTATCAATTCCCCGTTTCAGTTCAATGGGGTTAGCTCCGGCTGCTACGTTCCGCAGTCCTTCTTTAACCATGGCATGGGCGAGAACCGTTGCAGTGGTGGTTCCATCTCCAGCCGCATCGTTGGTTTTAGAAGCCGCTTGACGAATCAGGGCTACACCAGTATTCTCAATGTTATCTTCGAGTTCGATTTCTTTGGCGATCGTCACCCCGTCGTTAACGATTTGGGGTGCGCCAAATTTCTTTTCCAGGACTACGTTACGGCCTTTTGGTCCGAGAGTAACGGCTACGGACTCAGCCAAGATGTCCATACCACGTTCGAGGGCGCGACGAGCATTTTCGTTGTATATAATACGTTTTGCCATAGGTTCCTATTTCAGTTGCTATTCGGATACTACAAAGGATTGTGAATCAGCTTTCACGCTGAGACACCCACAGAAGAGTCAAAATGTGGGATAGTTATTAGTTGACGGTTTAGTTGACGATCGCCAGAATGTCTTTTTCGGCTAACAGGACGTATTCATCGCCACCGAGTTTAATGTCAGTTCCGGCGTATTTGGAATACAGAACTTTGTCGCCGACTTTGACTTCCATTTCGCAGCGGGAGCCATCATCATTGCGTCGTCCCGGTCCAGCGGCTACGATTTCGCCAACCTGGGGTTTTTCTTTAGCAGTGTCCGGCAGGAGAATTCCGCCTGCAGTTTTTTCTTCTGAAGCACTGACCTTAACGAAAACGCGCTCGCCAAGGGGTTTAACCGTAGAAACACTAAGAGAGACAGCAGCCATTCAATTACCTCCTATTTTCAAACACTGGGGGTGAGAGTTAACAGCATTTAGACCCCACGAACGGGAAACTGTCTCAAGTTTGCCCATCTCGGTCGAATGTCCATCTGATGTTTTTAGCACTCTCAACCTCTGAGTGCTAATTTACCTAATCGAGTGAGGCGATCGCAACAGCATCAACTGTACGGGTTCCCGAACAGATCCGGTAGTGAAAAGTGAAAATAGCCGAAAATTTAGTGCTGAGTGCGAACTTGCCACTGTTTCCCATGTCTCCCGTATAATGGATAATCGAGTCTCAGGTATCATTATCCGTAATTCCATGATTGAACATCCTCAAAACCCAGAACCGGAAACTGAAAACCCCCAGTATTGCGAAGGAGGGTCCCTATCCGCGACAGTTAAGAACCTAGGCTTATCGCAAATTCAGCGTCACATATTCCTATGCGCTGACCAAACCCACCCCAAATGCTGCTCCAAGTCAGCTAGTATCGAATCTTGGAATTATCTAAAAAATCGGCTCAAAGAACTAAACCTAGACCGTCCCACAGCCGACCATCCCGGTTGTATATTTAGAACCAAAGCCAATTGTTTGCGGGTGTGTTGTCAAGGGCCAATTTTAGTAGTATATCCCGATGGTGTTTGGTATAGATCCGCCACTCCCGAAGTGATTGAACGGATTATTCAAGAACACCTAATCGGGTCTAGTGTTGTAGAGGAGTACGCCTTTCTCAGCCACCCATTAAGTTTATCTGAGCTAGAAAACAACAGTTGATTATCAGTCACTGACAGGGTAAGGAGTCCGATTCTAGCTGGCATGGTTGAATTTTAAGATATCATAGGGTAAAACCCCCTGTATACTGCTGCCCCTAGGAAGTTCACCCAAACTGTTAATAGTCCCCCAACTAGATCATATCTCCAACGGAACAATGAACCAAAATACTGTCGCACCGGAACCAAGGCGACTTATGCTAGTAGACGATGATCCTAACCTCGTGATTTTGGTCAGCGATTATCTGGAGTTGCGAGGGTATCAAGTCACCATTGCCGAAAATGGTCAAAAAGCCCTCGAAAAACTGGAAGAAGAAGTGCCAGAATTAATAATTTGTGACATTATGATGCCGGAGATGGATGGCTATACCCTAGTCAAGCTAATCCGGGAAAATTCCCAATTTGGTTGGATTCCGGTAATTTTCCTATCCGCCAAAGGACAAAGCGAAGACCGGGTTAAAGGCCTCAATACCGGGGCTGATGTGTATATGGTCAAGCCTTTTGATCCAGAAGAACTAATGGCTCAGGTAGAGTCATCTCTGCGACAAACTGAACGTCTAACCCGATATCGTAAATCCGTCATCGGAACCTCCCCAAAAATTAAAGTTCGCTCTGGGGTGGAGTTGACCCCAACAGAGTTAAAGGTGGTTGAGTTGGTAGCCAAGGGAAAGGGAAACCGAGAAATCTCCAAAATTATGGAAGTCAGCCAGCGGACTATTGAAAGCCATATCAGTAATATGTTAGGTAAAACTGGACTTCATAACCGCACCCAACTAGCTCGCTGGGCTTTGGAGAGTCAAGAAATGTAGGGGTTTTCTGCTGAGTGGGGCGATCGCTGGCGCAAGTTGATCGCACAACACTGTATACTATTATGAGGGTCATAATCGGACTTCTATATTTTAAATTGAGACCAGAAAACACTACTATTAGTCAGTTTCAGCCAAAGCGCCGCCCATGCTACGAATGTACCAGTTAGGTATTTCGTCAGTTAGTGGCGTTTGTGGTGTCCAGTCATCAGTCCAGTATGGCATTATTACCTACCACAGAAATCACTCGGTCGCACTGGCTATATCTTAGACCTTGATGGCTCGCTGACTAACTTTAGCAGTAAGATACTACTGTGGCTCGCTGTTGGTCTGGCTTTAACTAAACTCCTGAAGATCATAACCGCCATTGAAAGGAGGGTAAGATCGGCTAGTAGTGATTTCAATTGCAGCTAATATAATCAAAGGTGAAACTCAGGTAAAACTCTCGTAAAATTAGGATATTGAACAGCCAATATGATATTTTTATATGGTTCTGACAACTCGAAAATTAGGGTTTTGTTAGCCTATTGGAGGATAGTAAAACCTAGGCATAGGTTCGATTATAGGCTCTGATATGACATATCAATCTTGTCAGAGATTCGGGTTAAACTTAGTGAGTATTCACGTGCTAAGATAAAGTATCTAGTTTAAATTCTTTACTACAAATATTAGGTCTTTAGTTTGTATGCCTAACTTGAGAAACCGTCTATCTATTTTTGTAGACGGTAACAATATGTTCTACGCTCAACAAAAAAACGGCTGGTTTTTTGATCCCCGAAGGGTTTTGGACTATTTTAAACATGAACAAGCCGATCTGATTTTTATTAATGCTTTCTGGTACACGGGACTCAAAGACCCTCAAGACCAAAGGGGGTTTCGGGATGCCTTGATTAGCCTAGGATATACAGTCCGCACCAAAATTTTAAAAGAATACTATGATGATAGTTCAGGTAGGTATTCTCAAAAGGCAAATCTGGACATTGAAATTGTGGTCGATATGTTTAATACGGTAGATCAATACGATCGCGTAGTGTTGTTTAGCGGAGATGGTGATTTTGAGCGAGCTATTGAGTTGCTACGTTCTAAAAATACTCATATCACCGTGGTTTCCACAGAAGGAATGATTGCGAGGGAACTACGCAACGCTACCGATCGCTATATAGATCTTAACGACATCCGAGACCAGATTGAGAAAATCGACTATTAAGTTAAACTGTTGACTATGGGAGGATTTACACCAATGACTATTCAACCCCACCCAGATCGGGTAATTATTTTTGATACTACCCTACGGGACGGAGAACAATGCCCAGGAGCTACCTTAAACGTTGATGAAAAGCTAGTGATTGCTCGACAACTAGCGCGTTTAGGAGTAGATGTAATTGAAGCCGGGTTTGCGATCGCCAGTAGCGGAGACTTTGAAGCCGTACAACGCATTGCGGAAACCGTAGGAACCGAAAACGGTCCGATTATATGTAGTCTAGCTCGGTCTGTCAAGGCTGATATTGAAGCGGCGGCTAAGGCTCTGAAACCGGCGGCTCATCCCCGCATTCATACTTTTATTGCTACCTCTGATATTCACCTGAAATACAAACTCAAAAAGACTCGCCAGGAAGTCCTAGACATCACCAGCGAGATGGTAGCCTATGCTAAATCGTTATGTGAGGATATCGAATTTTCTCCAGAGGACGCTGGACGCTCTGACCCCGAATTTCTCTATCAAGTTTTAGAAAGAGCGATCGCCGCTGGTGCGACAACAGTTAATATTCCCGATACTGTCGGCTACACCACCCCCTCAGAATTTGGCGGTTTAATTCGCGGAATTAAAGAAAACGTCCCCAATATCGATCAAGCCATTATCTCCGTCCACGGTCACAACGACCTAGGGTTAGCGGTGGCTAACTTCCTAGAAGCCGTTAAAAATGGCGCACGACAACTCGAATGTACTATTAATGGTATCGGAGAGCGTGCCGGAAATGCAGCCCTAGAAGAGTTAGTTATGGCTCTCCATGTGCGCCGACAATTCTTTAACCCCTTCTTCGGTCGTCCGGCTGACTCAGAAGTTCCCATCACCAATATTAATACCCGTGAGATTTACAAAACTTCCCGTCTGGTATCTAACCTAACGGGGATGTTAGTACAGCCGAATAAGGCCATTGTCGGTGCTAATGCCTTCGCTCACGAGTCGGGAATTCACCAAGATGGAGTTCTCAAAAATAAGTTAACCTATGAAATCATGGATGCTCAATCCATTGGATTGAATGATAACCTGATTGTCTTAGGTAAACATTCCGGCCGCCATGCCTTCCAAAATCGTCTACAGGAGTTGGGTTTTGACCTGTCTGATGATGAGATTAATAAGGCTTTTGTCCGATTTAAAGATGTGGCTGACAAGAAAAAAGAAGTCACTAACTGGGATATTGAAGCCATTGTTAATGATGAAATTCAACAAACCCCAGAATTGTTCCGCCTGGAGTTAGTACAGGTGTCATGTGGAAATAATGCTCGTCCTACGGCGACTGTTACCCTCAGAACTCCTGAAGGTCAAGAGTTGACTGACGCGGCTACGGGAACTGGTCCGGTGGATGCGGTTTATAAAGCTATTAACCGGGTGGTTAATGTTCCTAATGAGTTGATTGAGTTTGCGGTACAGTCAGTAACTGCGGGAATTGATGCGATCGGAGAGGTTACTATTCGCTTACGCTATCAAGGACGAGTCTTTTCTGGTCATGCTGCTAATACTGACATTATCGTAGCTTCTGCTCAGGCTTACATTAATGCTCTCAATCGCCTACAATCTTCCCTAGAACCAAAATCTAATCAGGTGGGCGATCGCCAATCTGTTATTAGTGTTTAAAGGGTTAATTTTCATGGGAGAGGGTTGGGGATTTGTCCCCAGCCCCCCTATCTGTGGACAGATTTAATTCAATCCCGACTGAAATAAATTTCCCAGTCTGTAAGTAAATGTTAAGCTAGAGCAATGTTCCGTTATTGAAGTTGATATCGAAGAATCTAATATGTTATCTCAACCCATATTTGACGATCGCTCTCTCAGTCAGTCCTTTTATCAAACTCTGATTAAACGCTTCCCTAACTCTCTACACCAGTCAATTCAAGACCTTTTAACTGAATGTCGCCTAGGTATGGCTCCGAGTCCAACGGGAGTCAAAACTTTTTTTATTATTGCTCCCTCTGTGTTAATTGGCGATCGACTTCTCCATCAAATTGATACTATTATCGACCGTGTGGCTGACCTCATGGGAGGTGTCGGACAAGTTGCTATTTGCATTCATCCCCCACAAGACATTAGCGATCAACCTACCACAGAAGTTAATAGCGATCGCTCTCCCCACACTCACCCACAATACATGATGTGTAAAATTTTCCCCGTCTTGATCAATGAATAATAGGGACGCTATGTAGGGGCGGGTTCCACCGTTAACTACATATGGGGGTGAGAGGATTAAAAAACCCGCCCTTAACCGAGAGTTCCACCGTTAATTAGATTTGGGGGTGAGAGGATTAAAAAACCCGCCCTTAACCGAGAGTTCCACCGTTAATTAGATGTGGGGGTGAGAGGATTAAAAAACCCGCCCTTAACCGAGGGTTCCACCGTTAACTACATCTGGGGGTGAGAGGATTAAAAAACCCGCCCTTAACCGAGGGTTCCACCGTTAACTACATCTGGGGGTGAGAGGATTAAAAAACCCGCCCTCCGGCTGTAGCCAAATCATGTATTTTGGCATTAAGACAAGGAACCATCATAGCATTAGCTTATCAGGTTTTGGTTAAACCTGTCAACTGGCTGCTGAAAAATTCTCGAAAATTCCCGGCTTTAGATAAGTGATACAAATATTTTTGCCGGAATAATTTTAATATTCAAAAAATTGTTAATAATTGTTGCGAAATTTATTACAAATTATTCTCAATACTTGACGAGAGAATGGGGGTTCTGGTAGTTTTAGAGAAATAATAATCCAGGGGTTCTTATGCAAAATTCGCAAAATATCGGCTAGAACCATGATTCTCTGGTGATTTAGGGTAAGTTGTTGGGGTAAATTGGAGTTATTCGATGCACGGGTTTTGGGGTAAATTGATCCTAGCCCCGCAGCCTGGTATTGACAAAATACACTTTTTGTGTATAGAGGTTTTTGCTAAGGATAGGGGCTATGATGGTGCTATAGGTCCAAGGTAGCAAAAGTAGGACCATCAGGGGACTCAATTAACTCTCGTACCCGATAAATAGGGCGATCCTGAGACTCATGATAGGTCCGCATAAGCAACTCAGCCAAGAGTCCAAAACACAATAATTGAATACCAGTTAATGTGAGCAAAACAGCCAACATTAAGAGAGGTCTGTGTCCGATACTAGCGCCCAATACTAAGCGGAGGAAACTGAGATACCCTCCGGCGGTGATACCAAATAGTAAAAGGACAAAACCCAGCAGCCCAAAAACGTGCATAGGTCGGGTGAGAAAGGTTTTGATAAAAGCAATGGTAAATAAATCCATTAATACGCGAAAGGTGCGACCTAAACCGTACTTACTGCGACCATAGCGGCGGGGATGATGTCGCACAGGTAATTCAGTGACTCGTGCGCCTTCGATAAAAGCCAAAACGGGTAAAAAGCGGTGTAATTCTCCATAGAGTTTCATGTCATGGACTACTTCTGCACGATAGGCTTTGAGAGAACAGCCATAATCATGAAGTTGGACTCCGGTAATTTTACCGATTAACCAGTTAGCAATTTTGGAGGGAAGTAGGCGAGTTAAGAAGTCATCTTGACGATGTTTGCGCCAGCCACTTACTACGTCGTAACCCTTAGATAATTCTGCTAATAAATGGGGTATATCAGCGGGATCATTTTGTAGGTCTCCGTCGAGGGTGACAATGACTTGACCTTTGGCGTGGTTAAAACCGGCAGACATAGCGGGGGTTTGACCGTAGTTGCGACGGAGGATAATTACCCGTAGGTGAGGATTGGTTAAGACCTGTTGTTTGAGTAATTCGGCGGAACCGTCTACAGAACCATCATCGACGCAAATTAATTCATAGGCGATCGCCGCATCGGTGAAACTCTGGTGAATGGAAGTGATGAGAGTGGGTAAACTTTCTAATTCGTTATAAACAGGTACGACCACAGAAACGGTGAAGCTGGTGTGCTTGTCCGACCTATCATCAACCCTGACGCAGCCAGATTTTCCTGGTAAAATATCCATGTGGTATATGTGAGCGTTTAGCAATTCCTAGAAATCCTACAACATTCGGGGTATAGTTGACAGGGGAGTAAGCCAATTGGTGCGGGTTCGTGGTTCGGTTGATGGCTAGTCAAACACCCTGGACTGATGTTCATGCTAAGGTACATAGATCTCTGAGAAGCCGAAATCTTTTACCCTGTGGAGAGGCCCTGTTGGTGGCTGTGTCTGGGGGTCAAGATTCGATGTGTTTAATCAGACTATTATTAGACTTGCAAGGGAAATGGAATTGGCGAATGGCGATCGCCCATTGTGATCATCAGTGGCGGCGCGACTCGGTAGCTAATGCTGATTATATTGAGGAGTTGGGTAAAATTTGGCAGGTCCCATGTTACCGATTAACAGCCCCACAAATACCGAAAACAGAAGCGGCGGCGCGGGAGTGGCGTTATCAAGTGTTGGGGGAAATTGCCCAAACAGATAATTATGGTTATGTAGTAACAGGTCATACGAAAAGCGATCGGGCGGAGACGTTATTATATAATCTAATTCGTGGTAGTGGTGCCGATGGATTAACTTCTTTAGTGTGGAGTCGTCCTATATTCGGGAGGGAGACAGAAACAAAGCCAATATTAGTGCGTCCTTTACTAGAGATAACTCGTCAGGAAACGGGAGAATTTTGTCAACAGCGAGATTTGCAAATTTGGGAAGATAGCACTAATACAGATGTGAGTTATGCTAGAAACCGTATTCGACATCAACTGATACCGGAGTTGGCAAATAAGTTTAACCCCAAGGTTGAACAAGCCTTAGCCCAAACGGCTGAATTATTGCGGGCTGATGTAGAATATTTGGAACAAGAAGCTGATGAATTATATAGTTTGGCTATGGCTCCTGCGCCGTGTAATAATAGCTATGGAGTAAATCGCCACAAATTGAAATCAGCCCCTTTAGCCCTGCAACGTCGGGTGATGAGAAGGTTTTTAGAGGAGGTACTGAGGAAAGGGACTAACTTTGAACAAGTCGAAAAACTGACCCGCTTAATTTATGCCCCAAACCGATCGCAAAGTGATCCTTTTCCCGGTGGTGCGATCGCCCAAGTTGAGGGAGAATGGATCTGGTTAAAATTTCCGCCCCAAGTGGGTGATGAAGCTAATTAATCATTCACAACAGGAATTTTTCACGATGTATATACCTATTTGGCCGGGTAATGCTAAAACTTTAGGTGCTACCTGGGACGGTAAAGGGACTAACTTTGCATTATTCAGTGAAAATGCCACAGCAGTTGAACTGTGCTTATTTGATAGTAAAGACCAAGAGACTCGCATTCCCCTAACGGAAGTGAAAAACTTTGTCTGGCATGGTTATGTACCAGGAATAGCCCCCGGTCAACGCTATGGTTTCCGGGTTCATGGTCCTTTTGCACCCCATGAAGGTCATCGTTTTAATCCTCATAAACTGCTGATTGATCCCTATGCCAAAGCCTTGGATGGTGAAATTGGCTATGGTGAAGAAATTTTTGGCTATCGATGGGAAGATCCCGAATTAGATTTAGGCTATTCGGAATTGGATGATGCTCATTTAGTGCCGAAAGCGGTGGTTGTAGATGAGTCCTTCGACTGGGAAGATGATCAGCTCCTGGATATTCCCCAACATGAGACAATTATTTATGAAATGCACGTGCGGGGATTTACTAAACTACACCCGGATATCCCGGAAGAATTACGGGGCACTTATGGGGGTTTGGGACATCCGGCGGCGATCGCCTATTTACAGTCCCTAGGAATTACAGCAGTGGAATTGATGCCTGTTCATCATTTTCTATCTCAACCGGGACACTTGGTAGACAAGGGGTTAATAAATTATTGGGGTTATGACTCAATTGGCTATTTTGCGCCACAGTATAACTATAGTGCTGACCCCACCGCTGGCAACCAAGTCCGGGAATTTAAGGAAATGGTAAAAGCCCTCCATGCTGGAGGTATCGAAGTAATTTTAGATGTTGTCTATAACCACACCGGAGAAGGCAACCATTGCGGTCCGACTCTGTCCCTGCGGGGGATTGATAATGCTAGTTATTATCGGTTAATGGAAGACGATCGCCGCTATTATATGGACTTTACTGGCTGTGGTAATTCCCTCAATGTTAGCCAGCCCCAAGTTCTGAAACTGATTATGGATAGCCTGCGCTATTGGGTTTTGGAAATGCACGTTGATGGCTTCCGCTTTGACCTAGCCTCGGCTTTGGCGCGAGAACTCTATGAGGTCAATAGTCTAGCGGCATTTTTTGATATTATCCACCAAGATCCGGTGCTTTCTAATGTCAAGTTGATCGCTGAACCTTGGGACGTGGGAGAAGGTGGCTATCAGGTGGGTAAATTCCCCCTGTTATGGTCGGAATGGAATGGCAAATATAGGGATACGGTGCGGGACTTCTGGCGCGGTGAGGATAGTTCTTTGGCGGAATTTGCTTATCGGTTTACCGGGAGTTCTGACCTGTATGAGGATAATGGACGACAACCTCACGCTAGTATTAATTTTGTCACCGCCCATGATGGATTTACTCTCAATGACTTGGTGAGTTACAACGAAAAACACAACGAAGAGAATGGGGAGGATAACAACGACGGGGAAAGCCATAACCGCTCTTGGAATTGTGGGGAAGAAGGCGAAACAGATGATCCTGATATTTTAGAGTTGCGAAACCGCCAGCGTCGTAATTTCTTGGTGACATTAATGTTATCCCAAGGGGTGCCGATGATGGTCAGCGGTGATGAGTTGGGACGGACTCAAAAAGGCAATAATAATGCCTACTGTCAAGATAATGAAATTTCTTGGCTCGATTGGGATCTACCTGGGTCTAATGCGACTCTGTTGGATTTTACCCGTCAGTTGATTTATTTCCGCCGCCAACATCCGGTTTTCCGCCGCCGTAAGTGGTTCCAAGGACAAGCTATTCATGGTTCGGGAGTTAATGATCTGGGCTGGTTTAATCCAGACGGCGGCGAAATGACTGAGGAACAATGGAATGCTGGATATGCTAAGGCGATCGCTGTTTTTCTGAATGGTGAGGAAATTCCCGCCCGTGGTCCTAAGGGTGAACGGGTGATGGATGATAGCTTTATGCTATTATTTAATGCTCACTATGAGGAAATCGAATTTGTTTTACCAGAAGGTTTACAGGCTCGACATTGGCAAGTTATTATTGATACCAAAGAATCTTTATTGCTGCCACAAGGACCTTATTACTCTGGTAATCAACCTATCCTAACTGAAGCGCGATCAGTGATCGTTATGCAAATGCGTTAGGAATTAATGGAAAATTTGGGGAGGGACAATTGATGATTGATGATTGTCAATTGTCTTTTCCTTGTCTGTTAGTCAATTCCCGATTTACTAAACTACTCCCAATGGCGATCGCTCAAATTTTTCAACAGTTTGGGGCTTGGTTTCCCAGCGCACATCAAAAAATTAAAGCCCAGGCTGATGAGTTGGGGGACAAATTTAAGGGAATAGAACTTGACCCAATTCCACCCCAGAATTTACTGCGCCTCAAACAAGCTGTGGCTGATTTAAAGACACCATCACCTCACCAAGAGTTATTGCGCGCACAATTGTCGCAAGCGATTAATTCCTGGTCTGAGGGGGCAGAATGTGATAATGCTATGGTGGTTTTGGCTAGTCCGGTAGAGGCTATATCTACTGTGTTTTGGGATACTTTGAGTTCCTCAGAACCAATGGATGGTTTGACTCGCCAATGGCTGCCTTGGTCAGAGCGACCGGGAAACCATACTATTATTATATCACAACTAGAAGAGAGTATTTTACAACCGACTCAGGAAGAGCGATCGCTGGTGGTAATTCCTGATTTGAGTTGGTGTTTTTTGCGGTGTGTCGATGGTTTGCTGGGAATTGAAAGGTTAGCAGATGCGATTTTTAGCGATCGCTCACGGTTTTGGCTGATTGGTTGTAACCATTGGAGTTGGCTATATTTAGATCGAGTTTGTCAACTGGGAAATTTGGTGGGTGTGAAAACATCAATTCCGCCTCTCAGTGCGATCGAACTCAAGGAATGGTTAACTCCGGTATGGGAAACTGTAGATCTACAATGGGGTGAAAAATCCGAGGGTGAGGAGGAAAAACCAGATGACAACTGGTGTTGTAGTGAGGAAAAACGATATTTTGAGCAGCTAGAAGATGTGTCTGAGGGTAATCGTGCGATCGCTGCTGACGCTTGGCTAAATTCTTTGGGTATTTCCCCGCCGCCAGAAGAGGAAGAGGAGGAAGAAGGGGAAAACCAGACCGGAGAAAATCCTGATCAACCTTGGTTGGTCGATCGCCCTAGTATACCAGAATTGCCCAGTTTGACTAAAAGCGATCGCTTTTTGCTGTTTTCCTTAATATTACATGGTTCCATCTCTTTGCCTCACTTGTGTATGACTTTAGGGGAGGGAGAGAGTGCAACTCAAACTCAGGTTCAGAAACTCATCCGTGATGGCTTAATTGTCCGCCGTCCGGGAAACAGTGGTGCAGCGCCACGGTTTACGATCAATGGTATTTACTACCCTCGTCTCAAGCGATATCTCGATAACAATAAATTTATGGTGGGTGAGGATTAGAAATGTTAATCGACATTTGGCTATATCAGTTATTGGCTGAAACCAACGGGGAAGCGACGACTAACCCTAATCAAATTTGGGCGGATATCACCTTTGGGAAAATTGTCTTGGGGGTGGTGATTTTTATGCTGACCTATGGCGGTGTTATCGTTACCGAAAAGTCTCTTTACTGGTTTTCCGAACAGGTCCCGCTGCGGTTTCGTTTATTGATCAAAGAGTCTGTACCCTTCTGGCGAGCCTTTATTTTTGGGTTGGCGGGGGTGATCTTGATTAATTTGTTTCTGGACCTATCCTCGACTAATCTGTTGGCGATAACTGGGACGGCTGCGGTGGCGGTGGGTTTTGCCTTTAAAGATTATGCCAGTTCGGTGATCTCTGGGATGATTGCTTTATTTGAAAGACCTTATCAAGTCGGCGATCGCGTCACTATTGATGGTCAGTATGGGGAAATCATCAGCTATGGACTCCGTGCGATCCAACTGCAAAGCCCTGATGATGATATTGTCACCATTCCCCATAATAAAATGTGGACAGAGCCGATCATCAATGCTAATAAGGGTGAAGTAGAAGCACAGACGGCGGTTGATTTTTATTTTGCCCATGATGCCGATATCGATCGCATTATCCCTATACTATATAGAGTGGCTCAGACCAGCAAATATACACAACTTAACCTCCCCATTGTGGTGGTGGTAAATGAGAAGCCTTGGGGAACTTTGGTGAAGCTGAGATGCTATCCCATGGATGTTAGGGATGAGTTTATTTTTAAAACTGACCTAATTCGCCGCGCTAAAAAGACTTTTGGGGAGTTAGGCATTCCTTACCCCGTCTTACCCGCGATAATTACTGATTAATCCCCAAATAGCTATCAGGCTGGAAAATTGGCGATGGGCGATTATGCGATCGGATAAGGGGTTGTCAATTCCAATTTTTACCTATAAAATAATCGAGAATTGGAATTTTAGCCTTCATGTCCAATCCTTTTCTGTTTCTCGAATATGAACCCGCTTTTGAGAGCTTGGGGGATGATTATTATGATGTCGTAGCGGCCGCCTCCTTCCCGCTGCATATTTTGCGTTTCCGTAATGATGAATTGCTGCTCAAATTGGGAATTGACCCACAAGAAACCCAAGATCTCGATTTTATAGAGGCTTTTGGTAAATTTGAAAGTGTGACGCGGTTTTTGGCGATGCGTTACCACGGCTATCAGTTTGGAGAATATAATCCCGGTTTGGGAGATGGTCGTGGGTTTCTCTATGGACAGGTGCGCGGAATAGATGGAGAATTGTATGATTTTGGTACTAAAGGATCGGGTACAACTCCCTACTCTCGCCATGCCGATGGCCGCCTGACTTTAAAGGGGGGAGTCCGGGAAGTATTAGCAGCAGAAGCACTCCATAGACAAGGGGTGAGGACTTCTCGATGTTTAAGTTTAATTGAAACCGGAGAAAAGTTATGGCGGGGGGATGAACCTTCCCCTACCCGGTCTTCGGTAATGGTGCGAATGAGTCGATCGCATATTCGGTTCGGAACTTTTGAACGATTGCACTATTTTGGTCGCCCAGATCTGATCAAAAAACTCTTAGATCATGTGGTTGAGATTTATTACCCCCATTTATTAGACTCTGGCGATCGCTTCGTCGCTTTTTATGGGGAATTGGTGCAACGGGTAGCCACTTTAGCCGCTCAGTGGATGGCTGCTGGGTTTTGTCATGGTGTCTTAAATACCGATAATATGTCGATTACAGGGGAGAGTTTTGATTATGGTCCCTACGCATTTATGCCGACTTATGATCGGAGTTTCACCGCTGCCTATTTTGACTATGGTAGGCTTTACTGTTATGGTAATCAGCCTTTGATTTGTCGGGGTAATCTCGAGTTGTTGCAAAAACCTCTATCAATGGTGGCAGACTCAGATAGCCTCAAACAGGCTTTAGACAATTTCTTTGACTACTATGGTCAGGCTTACCAGCAATTGATCTTAAAAAAATTGGGCTTTCCAGAAGCACAGGTCTCTGAACCCGAAGAATTGATTAAGTTGACTATTGATTTGCTCAAAGACAATACAGTGGGATATCATGACTTCTTCTCCCAACTCAGGGAAGGCTTTACTCCCCTCTGGCGAGATGATGAAACCGAGATTCTCAAGGATATAGGAGATCTTAAACACTTAGTCCCCTGGCGACATCTGTACTATCACCATTTGCAGTCAAAGTCGAGGGCCGAAATGGAACAAATGAAACAGACCCTCAAACAATATAACCCGACTACGATTTTGCTCAGACCAGCTATTGAGGCGGTTTGGGAACCCATTGCGGCCGCTGATGATTGGGAGGCGTTTTATCAATTACTCAATCAGATCAGATCAGAATAATTTCGGGTTGGTGCGATCGCCTTTTAAGCTATAGCATTTGCTCACTGCCAACAGATGTCTCTGGGTAGCTGGAGGGGGAGACCGTCAAAGCTGTTGATCTCCTCAGCCTGTCTATGATACCCTATCCCCTCAAATCGCTGTTATCCGCTATTAGGTTAGGTTATACATCCCCCCATTGGCGATCGCTTAATTGTCCGAGTCGGGGATACTCACAACCACCGGATATGGCGTTTTTCAGATAGGTTTTGGTCTAGTTTATGTCAAATCTCGTCATGGTTTGTCTCCACTGTTATCAGACCCACGGTAACTGTATTATTTAAAACTAATATATTTTGCCTTGATGGGGGGGACCATATTTATTGGTTGTCGGGATCTTAGCAGTCAAATCTACTTAGGTTCTGTCATAGATGGCTTCCCCAGGGAAAAGGAAAGATTGGGGAATTTGCTTTGTCCATTTCCTGGGCATTTTCAGTCCAGTGGTTCTGATTTGATCGCAGTCAGCAAGTCTATGTCAGGAGTTCCCATAAAAAAAATTACTCCTCAGCGACATTTAAGTTATATGATCTATAAAATATCCAACAAATATGTTAGGATTGACTAAATTAGAAATGGAGTAGATCAATGGCAAAAACTACAGCAGAAAAACTTCCTGAAGAACCGATGACCGGAAAGACTTTACTGCAAAAAGTCAAATCACTCGGACCCAGCTACTCTCGTCGTGAGACAGCCAAGCAGTGTGGCTATTACACCCGCACAAAAGACAACCAAACTCGTGCGAACATGACCGAGTTTTATGATGCACTGCTGGCAGCTAAAGGAATTGCCTTAGATCCGGGTCGTTCTAAAGATGGACGTGGCCGGGAAGCTAGTTACCGCGCTTGCGTTCATAAAAATGGCTCCTTGGTAATTGGTGCTAACTATACCCAGGAAATGGGTTTGAAACCCGGTGATCAATTTGAAATTCGCCTGGGATCTAAACATATTCACCTGATTCAAGTTGAACCAAAGGGCATGGTTGATGAAGATGACGAAGAATAAATAAATATCAGGCTCATCTGTCTTGCTGATCACCAGTGAAGCATGACTCAGGTTGTCTATGGGCGCGAGTGGTGTTTCTGGGATGGCTTAATCAAGACAATGCGGCGGGAGTAAAATTCGGTTGGCATCAGTGATCACCGCCTGCGGTTCGCCAAGAATGTCATAATCGATCGCCTACCAGATAGATGGCGATCAAAACCTAGCTAGGAATCCGTATTAGTCCACCACTGTGGGCTTCTCTATAATGCCGACAGTTGGCAACCTTTTCCACTCTTTGAACTCGACGGAATGCGATCGCGACGGGTTCTGATTCGAGGTAGTGGAAAATTCATCAAGGACTCATTAATTTTGATAATGTGGTGGTTTAGGATTGCTCACCTAGTGATAGGGTGAATCATATTGTGTTGGGCATCCTTACCCCACAGGTTCTGCTATGGAGTTCTTGTGATCTATGATAGTTCAAGAAACAGCATCCATGCTAACCAGAGATGGGGTGCGTTTGGATGCTGATATTTATCGCCCAGAACAGTCAGGGGAATTTCCGGTATTATTAATGCGACAACCCTATGGAAGGGCGATCGCATCCACCGTAGTTTACGCCCATCCCCAATGGTACGCCCAACAGGGTTATATCGTAGTAATTCAAGATGTGCGCGGAAGGGGAACCTCTGAGGGAGTGTTTCAACTATTCGCCCATGAATTAGAAGATGGCGTTGATACCGTCAACTGGGCTGCTAATTTACCCCATAGCAATGGCTATGTGGGGATGTATGGGTTTTCCTATCAGGGGATGACTCAAATTTATGCTGCCAGTGGCTACCCACAGGCCCTTAAAACCCTCTGTCCCGCCATGGTCGCCTGTGACCTGTATCAGGATTGGGCTTATGAAGGGGGGGCTTTTTGTTGGCAGGTTAACCTAGCTTGGGGAATTCAATTAGCCACCGAAACCGCGCGCTTGCGGCGGGATGAACCAGCCTATAGGGGTTTATATAATCTTTCCCGGCATCTGCCCTTATACGGCGAAATTCCTGCCTCTCCTGAAACCTTTACAAACCTGGCTGCTGATTCTTTCTATCATGATTGGCTACAGCAGGATCAGCCGGGAGACTATTGGCGGGATCTTTCCCCCTCCACAGATAATCTGGATTTACCCATGCTGCACATTGGCGGATGGTTTGACACCTATCTGCGGGGGACGGTTAATTTCTATCGGGATATGGCTAATCGTAGTTCATCTCCTCAGTATTTGATTATTGGACCTTGGCCGCATTTACCCTGGGGCCGACAGGTGGGTGGTGTTGATTATGGTCCAGAGGCGGTTAATCCCATTGATGAGTTACAGATCCGCTGGTTTAACCATTTTCTTAAAGGTATTGATACCGGACTTTTGCAGGAAAAACCTGTCACTCTGTTTTCCATGGGGGATAATTGCTGGCGAGAGTTTGACCAATGGCCGCAAGGGTCTAGTCAATCTTATTTTCTCACCAGTACAGGTCTAGCCGCAATTCGACCAGATTCTGGTTTACTTTTACCAGAGGATATAATCGCTTCTATGGCTGCCGAAGAAGACGAGGAAGACGAAGAAGACGAACACATTTTACCCGATACTGTGGATGTGTTTGTTCATGATCCTTTCCGTCCAGTCCCAGCCCTTGGGGGTCATGCTACATTAACTCCTGGATCTTTTGATCGTCGCGCTTTGGACTGTCGCGCTGATGTACTTACCTACACTTCTGATGCTTTACATGAGGATTTGCATTTAGTCGGAAATGTATTTGTTGAGGTTTACTGTGAAGCTGATAGCCCTAGTTTTGACTTGTGTGCAATTTTGTCAGAAGTGCGACCCGATGGGAGTGTGTGGAATTTTACTCAGGGTTATGTCAGAGTTAATCAGCCAGCCACCCCGATCCGAATTAATTTACAGCCTACCTGCATTTGTATTCCTCAATCCCACCAAATTCGTTTAAGTTTGAGTGGGGCTTGTTTTCCCGCTTATCCTGTCAATCCAGGGACGGGACAGCCCCCTAGTCAAACTCGACTCATTGATGGTCGCATTATTACTATATCCCTGAAAAGCGGCAATAGTTTTCTGTCCCGTATCATTTTGTCAGTTGATGCTGAGTGAGATAGGGTTTATCATTGCGATCGCAAAAGTTTAGCGCAAATTTAGCACGGATTTTGGCCTAAATTCATGAAAGCTGACCATCAAAATGATTCAGAATTGCGGGTGTTAGGACTACCATCAGACCAAGGAAGATGGCTACTCATTCCTTTGGGAATCACCGTTTTACTGTGTTTGGGGACCGTTTACTCTTGGAGTATTTTTAGGACTCCCCTAGAAAATGAGTTAAACCTCACCGCCACCGAAAGCCTATTACCCTATACAGTGGCGCTAGTGTTTTATGCCCTGATGATGCCAATTACAGGTTTTTATATACCTAAATTTGGGACTCGCGCCATTACAGCAGTTGGTGGGTTTGTTGTTGGGTTGGGTTATATTCTGTCTAGTTTTGCTGACAATATCATCACCATGACGATCGCCTATGGCGTGATTGCTGGGACTGGTGTCGGCATTACTTACGGAGTGCCCATGGTCGTTTCCGCCCGCTGGTTTCCCGATAAAAAAGGATTAGCCGTCGGGCTGACAATTATTGGTTTTGGCTTGTCTCCATTAATCACCGCCCCCCTCGCTAAAGCCTTGATTGATAGTTATACCGTCCGACCAACCTTGCGGGTTTTGGGTATCGCTTTTATGGTGATTATTTTGGCGATTGCTAATATAATGAAATTGCCCCCCCAAGATTGGCAACCCACTCAAAAAGTAGCCACAACATCCGTCATTCCCACCCCCGTTGTCTACCCGCCTAAGATGCTGAAAAGTCGTTCTTTTTATGGGCTATGGATATGTTATATTATTGGCGCTTTTGTGGGATTGAGTGCCATTGGTATTTCTAGCCCAGTCGGGCAAGAAATTATTGAAATAGACCCAAGATGGGCTGCGGGGAGTGTTTCCCTTTTTGCCTTGTTTAATGGCGTGAGTCGTCCCCTGTTTGGCTGGTTAAGCGATCGCTTTCCTCCTCGGTATGTGGCGATCGCTTCTTATACCCTGATTTTAATCGCCTGCATTTTAATGGTTAATGCCCAGTCCGGACAGATAGTTACCTATTTAATTGCTTTCTGTCTATTTTGGTTTTGCTTAGGAGGTTGGTTAGCCCTTGCGCCTACTACCACCCTGCGATTATTTAACCCTGATGACTACGCCCAAAATTACGGTATTGTCTTCACCGCTTACGGTATAGGCGCTTTATTAGGAACCTTGGTAGCCGGTAGTATTCGCGACTGGTTTGGTAGCTATACTTATGCCTTTTATCCCATGGGAATATTAGCCATTATCGGCACCATAGTAGCTACTTTTATGCTGAAACCAGACAAGAGTAAACCAACCAATAATTGATAATCAAACTCCCTCCGACTCCCTCTCGGTCTGGGAGAGGGTTGGGTAGCGCAGTTAAATTTGTGTTAAATTTAACCAGATTAACTAATCGGGTAGGCTAAAATGCGATCGGCATCTACTTCGGGTCATATATGAGGCTAATTAGATTAATTAGACAAAAGCTGATCAAGTCCGGGTCTCAGACTGAATTGCTAATCCATTTTGTCCTGTTAGGATTTACCATAATGGTCGCCCAAGCCATTGGTATGACCTTAGGGCGATCGCTATTTTTAGCCAAAGCCGGCGCCGAAAGTCTCCCTTTATTTTTCATCATCATGCCATTAATTTTAATGGTAGTTTCCGGTGGTTTTACCGCCATCATAGACCGCTTCAACCGTCCGCGACTGTTTCGCATTGTCTTAGCCGTCGCGGCCGTCTTAATCATCGGTATTCGGCTATTTATCAACCTCGACTTAATCCCCATTTATTTCACCCTATACATTTTCATTTGGTTAATCTATATTCTGCAATTCCGCATCGAGTTTTGGACACTTTTATCAGACTATTTCACCAACTTAGAACTTAAACAATACACAGCTATTATCTACCTGGGAACCACCGCAGGATATTTATTTGGCAGTATTTTGGTCGCCCTCATATCCGATATAGTTACCCTAGAAAATCAGCTATTATTGCTCCCTATTTGTTATGGTATATCCATCGGTCAAATTTATTATTTAGAATCCCATCAAAACCCCCTACCTACCGAATATCAAAAACCCAAAACCCAGACTTCCAATTGGTCAGAAACCTGGCAGACTTTAAGCAAACTCTCCCGCCACTATCCCATTATTATTTTTCTAATTGCTAACGTATTTGGAACCGCCCTAGTCCGAGGTATTGGAGAATTTCAATATTCCACTATTTATAGACAAGAATTCCCCGATAAACAGGAACTCGCCACCTTTTTAGGGTATATTACCGCCGCCCTAACCGCCATTCAATTTCTGATTATTTCTGTAGGGACAACTCCCCTAATCAAAAAATTAGGAGTTCCTCGGACTAACTTAGTCTATCCTGTCATGTTATTAGGCAGTTTTATCGGACTCTTATTTAGCTATAATCTCACCGCCGCCGTCGGAATGCAGCTTACCTATAGAACCCTATTTTATAGTATTTTCCTGCCTCTCACCAACCTTAATTATAATGCCGTTCCGACTAGGTTTGGCGGTAGGTTGCGCGTGTGGGGAGAGGGTTTATTTTCCCCATTAGGACAATCTATAGCTGGCATAATTCTAATGGTATTTTTAGGATGGATTAACCCCTATCAAGTCGTGTGGGTAGGAGTAATTCTCAGTGGTTTCTTAGTAGTTATTGGTTACTTCACCGGAAAAAGCTATGTCCAATCACTTTTGGGAATGTTACGGTCAGGGTCAGTTAACCTAAGTAGAGTGGAAGATGGGTTGTATCTCTCCAATAAATATCGCCCAGAAGTGCGCCAGCTTCTCCAAGATAAGAACCCGCAAAATCAAGTGTTAGGATTAGAGTTACTTCCTTATCTCGAAAACCCCAGGGATTTTTCATCTGATATTGAAAATATTTGGGTCAATGCTGATGACCAAGTGCGTCGGGCTGTCATTCGGTTATTTACCACTAAAAATATGGGCAATAACCTGGAATTTAAAAGCCTCCTATCTTCCCCCAAACCGAAAGTCCGCAGTATGGCTTTAGAATTGTATATCGCCACAGGTTCCCCCCTGTCTGCGAGTCGCCTACAAACCTTATTACAGGATGAAAGTTCCGAAGTGCGCGCCTTGGCTTGTGTGGCTATTTCTCAGATTGAAATTGATGGTTCAATTCAAGAACTTTATCACCAAGTTTGTCCCACTCAACCCGATATTCCTACCCGGAGAGCATTATTAAGGGCGGCGGGAGAAAGTCGTAACCCTAAACTAATTCCTCTGTTAACAGAAGTCCTGAAAAATGCCCCCCCAGATATTAAGCGTAAGGGTTTATTGGCTTTGGTTGAATTGTGCGATTATGAACCTCTTAAATGCGGACAAATTGCCGCATATGAACTTAATCACAATAGCCCTTCCGTGAGGATAGCAGCTTTACAGGTTTTCCAGAAAATTGATGATCAACAATGGTTAATTACAGTTTCTCGCTATTTGGAAGATGAGGATATCGCCGTCAGACAACAGGCGGCTAAAACTCTGAGTTGTTATGGTAATCAAGGATTAGCAGTATCGCGATATTACCTTTTATCATCCCGTCCTGAAGTCGTGAAATCCGCGATTTTAGCTATTGGTTTGGTGCGGACAAAAACCGCTGAGAATATTCTTTATAATTTTATCCAGTCCGACTTAAAATTGATTAATCGCACCCGGATATGGCAACAACATATTGATGCTGATAACTCCCTTTTTGAAATGTTGCAAGTCGCTATCATAGACTACCAAAATTCTATAATTGAACGAGTATTTTATATCCTCTCTAGTTTGGGACAAGAATCAACTGTCAATGCTGCTAAAGTTTTGTTATCAAGTTCTGATAAAAGAGCGCGTTCTCATGCCGTGGAAACCTTGGTTTCTTTGAAACAAGGGCGGTTTCTTCGTCCTCTAATGCCACTGTTAGAAAAAATGGCAACCGGAGAAAATCTCACCGCTTCTCAGGGAATTTCTAATATTAAAAAATACTCGGTTTTATTGGAGGTTTTAGAGACCAACAATCATTGGTTAAAAATGGGGGCTTTGATGGCTTTTGCGGGTATTCCTGGGGCGATCGCTCAATCTGACCCTGACCCGATTATCAGTAAAATCGCCCAATCTTTAGTATTAAAACCTCAGCAGTTATCAATTTCGGAGAATTTTATGATTGACCGCTTACTGTTACTCAAAAATGTTTCCCTATTTCAAACCTTGTCCTTAGATGAAATTTTGCTAATTGATAATGCTTTGGAGTCCGCCGAATATTTACCCGGAGAAATTATCTTTTCCGAGGGAACTTTGGGAGAACGTTTTTATATTATTGTCCAGGGAAAAGTCCGCATTGTCCGAGAAGTTGAAGGGGAGGAAAAAGAGTTAGCCCTATTAGAAGCAGGTCAACATTTTGGCGAGATTTCTTTGTTTGAAGACTTTTTGCGATCAGCTAATGCGATCGCTGCTGAACATTGTGTATTACTCACCTTAGAAAAAACCCGTTTTGTAAGTTTAGTAACCCAGCGCCCCCAAATTCTTTGGGAAATTTGTAAATTCCTCAGCCAGCGCCTGCGGGATGTCAACTTAACCGCCCGTTAAATAGCCCTATCAGGGGTGATTATACATCAAAACCCCTGATAATTATCCCCTTTAATTAGCCGTCAATAACTCCGCTAATCCCAAATATTTAACCCCTTGGGGAGTCACATCAAAACGACAGGGCAGAATTTCGACTCCCGCCGCGATCGCCTCCTTAAATAAACTCCCATAAACCGGGTCTGCTGCATCTCCGGGCGCGAATTTCGGACAATCTCCACGATTAATAAAATACAACATTACCGCCCGATCGCCACCCTTCACAATATCAATTAACTCCCTTAAATGTTTTTGTCCTCTCTCAGTTACCGTATCAGGAAATAAAGCCAAATCCCCCTGACACCAGGTAGTATTTTTGACCTCCAGATAAATCAGTTGGTCGTCTCCTTCTAACAGAAAATCAACCCGACTTTTACCCCCCACGCCATATTTAACTTCTCGCCTCACATTTGTATATCCCCCCAACTGAGAAAATAAGTGTTTTTGCAAAGCGATCGCCACAATTCGATTAGGAAGACTCGTATTAATTCCCACCCAAGTAGGTTGATGATCTCCCACTTGGATTAATTCCCAAGTGTAGGCTAATTTGCGCTTAGGGTTATCACTCTTCGACACCATCACCGGATTTTCGGGAATACAAACCCCCGTCATCGGGCCAGTATTGGGACAATGGGCGACAATCACCTCCCCAGAATTTAACTTAATATCTGCTATAAGTCGTTTATAGCGCTTAATTAACACCCCTCCATAAAGTTCCCCTAATGAATAAATCAAAGATTCGCTCATGATGACTTGCAAAATAATCCTAAACTGAGTTATAATTTTAACAGTAAATTGGCGAAATTAGGATAGACCAAATATGACCACTACCGCCCAGTCGCCCTCCCAGCCCAATCATTTCCCCACTTTAGAAGCCATCCGATATGGATTACCTAATATTTGCGGTTGGGAAGCAGATATCACCGCCGTAGTGAATCATAGCGATCGCCTTTTTCAACCCCTTAGCTACCTCAACCTAGACCAAACTACCGCCGGATTTGCTTGCGCCCTCCATATGCACCAACCCACCATTCCAGCGGGCGAAAATGGCGCATTAATTAGCAACCTGCAATATATGTTTGAACACCCCCACCAAGGCGATAATCATAACGCCGAACCCTTCGCTTGGTGTTATAAACGTATGGGGGAATTTATCCCCGAATTAGTAGCCAATGGCTGTCATCCTCGGATTATGTTAGACTATTCCGGTAACTTGCTATGGGGACTGCAACAAATCGGGCGAAATGATATCCTAGACACCCTCAAAAATATTACCTGTAACCCCCAATACTGGGTGAATGTGGAATGGTTGGGCACTATGTGGAGTCATGCAGTCATTCCCTCCACTCCAATTCGTGATATCAAATTACATATTCAGGCTTGGCAACATCATTTTGCCGCTATTTTTGGCAAGGATGCTTTAGCCAGAGTCAAAGGTTTTTCACCCCCAGAAATGCACCTCCCCAACCATCCTGATACACTCTATGAATATATTAAATCCCTCAAAGAATGTGGTTATAAATGGTTAATGGTGCAGGAACATTCGGTAGAACGCCTAGACGGTTCCCCACTGCATCATGATGATAAATATATTCCCAATCGTTTAATCGCCCGCAATTCGCAGGGAGAAACAGTTAGTATAATTGCCTTAATTAAAACCCAGGGTTCTGATACCAAATTAGTGGCACAAATGCAACCCTATCATGAAGCCAATGGTCGGGGATTACAAAAATTAGGGGAATACATGGTTCCCAGTTGTGTGACTCAAATTGCTGACGGGGAAAATGGCGGCGTGATGATGAATGAATACCCTAGGGATTTTATCCCTCTCTGGTCTCAGATTAAAAATAATGGTCGGGGAACTCCTGGGGTTGTAGGTTTAAATGGTACGGAATATTTAGAAGTGTTAGAAGCGGCGGGAGTGCAGCCAGAAGACTACCCGACTTGTCAGGCGATACAACAGCATCGAATTTGGGAAAAGGTAGATTCTATTACGCCGGAAGCTGTGGAAAATGCGATCGCTCATTTACAGGAAACAGACCCCCAATTTCATATAGATGGTGCATCGTGGACTAATCATCTAAGCTGGGTAAAAGGATATGAAAACGTATTGGAACCCATGAACCAACTTAGTGCTGATTTTCACCGCAAATATGACCCCCTAGTTAAGCAAGACCCCACCACAACCCGCCAACCAGACTATCAGCAAGCCTTGTTATATAACCTACTATTACAAACCAGTTGTTTTCGCTATTGGGGACAGGGAATGTGGACGGACTACGCCAGGGAAATTTACCACAGAGGTCAACAGTTAGTTAATTGATAATTTATCATTTATCATTTAATAAACCCACCATTACCAATATGTAGGGGCGGGTTCCACGGTCAATTAAATCGGACCACCAGGGGATAAATAAACCCGCCCCCACCCGCCATTATCACCATTATCAATTATCATTACCAATATGTAGGGGCGGGTTCCACGGTCAATTAAATCGGACCACCAGGGGATAAATAAACCCGCCCCCACCCACCATTATCACCATTATCAATTATCATTACCAATATGTAGGGGCGGGTTCCACGGTCAATTAAATCGGACCACCAGGGGATAAATAAACCCGCCCCCACCCACCATTACCAATATGTAGGGGCGGGTGCCACGGTCAATTAAATCGGACCACCAGGGGATAAATAAACCCGCCCCCACCCGCCATTACCAATTATCATTATTAATATGTAGGGGCGGGTGCCACGGTCAATTAAATCGGACCACCAGGGGATAAATAAACCCGCCCCCACCCGCCATTATCAATTATCATTACCAATATGTAGGGGCGGGTTCCACGGTCAATTAAATCGGACCACCAGGGGATAAATAAACCCGCCCCCACCCACCATTACCAATATGTAGGGGCGGGTTCCACGGTCAATTAAATCGGACCACCAGGGGATAAATAAACCCGCCCCCACCCGCCATTATCACCATTATCAATTATCATTACCAATATGTAGGGGCGGGTTCCACGGTCAATTAAATCGGACCACCAGGGGATAAATAAACCCGCCCCCACCCACCATTATCAATTATCTTAGCCTTTCTTTTTGTCATATTCACGTTTGAGTAAACCAGCGATACCGAAGGCTAAACCAGTTCCCAAGATGGTAAAAGGTTCTGGAACCGCAGTAGTCTCAAAATCAAATTGTGCAGTGTTGTTGGTTTGGTCAATTCTAATTAAGCCTTGAAAACCACCTGTACCTTTAACTTGATTATCGCTTTTAAATAGGGCTTCAGCCGCGATATTAACAAACCTCATACTACCTGAGATGAAGTCATCCTCAATACTAATTGATCTTAAATCCATAGACCATTCAGATAAACCGCCCACGTCATCAAAGCGCAAGAAATCAATAACTTGATTAGTGCTGCCGAAGTCTGTATCTCTAATGATATAACGAGAGTCAATTGCTGAATTAGTGGTATAGTCAACAAAAACCCCTGTAGCTGTATGGTTATCAATACCAAAATTACCAGTAGGACCCCCGGCATTACCAGCAGCATCTAGGAAGTCGAAATTTAGGGAGGTGCTATTATCGCCAATTACGGTAAAAATGGAGTTGGCTGTAAAGCGATCGCCTGGGGAAAAAGTCAAGGCTTGAGCGGGTGCAGCAGCTAGGAATGATAGACTAGCAATGGATAGAGAAACTGTGGCACATTGGACCTGATGTTGTAGTTTCATCTTCTGTCAACCCTATTTTCCTAAAAGAATTATGCTTTTAGTATGGCAACTCTCCAGGCCAATGTCTAGCACACTTAGGGCATTTTATCAACACATTACATAAAAATACGGTTCAGCTTCACATAAAAGGGGGTTTTGTAAAGCAGCAACCGTAAAATCACGGTATGACCCCAACCGAAAAACAAACCCGCCCCTAGGTTGATGTTTCTGACGGGCAGGCTTAGTATATGTCAACTGGTGAGAAACCTTAACAGGCTGTTGATAGCCTTAGCTTTCCTTTTTGGAGGGTTGACGTTTCAGCAAGCCAGCCATCATTCCGAAAGCGACTCCAGCGCCAATAATGCCCATGGGTTCGGGGACAGAAGTAACTTCAAAATCAAATTGTGCGGTATTGAATTCGCGGTCAATTCTGATCAAGCCTTGATAGCCGCCGCCACCTTGTGCTACATTATCGCCTCTAAACAGGGCTGTGGCATAAATATCGACAAACCGCATATTATTAACAGCACTATCGCTGACGACATTGATGGATGTCAAATCCATAGACCACTCATCTAAACCGCCAAGACCATCATTAAAGGTTAAGAAGTTGGCTACTTGGGTGGCGCTACCAAAATCAACGTTTTGAATGGTATATTCTGAGCGAACTTGGGAACCTGTGGTGTAGTCTACAAAAGAACCCACAGCAGTAAAGTTATCAATGCCGAAGTTCCCCGGCCCACCAGTGTTGCCGTCTACGTCGAGGAAGTCAAAAAATAGAGATGTGGAAGAATCTCCGACTAATGTAAATTGGGCGTTGGCGGTAAAGCGATCGCCAATATTAAATGTAACAGCTTCAGCGGGTGAGCTGGTTAAAACAGATACGCTGGCAACAGATGCAGCAATGGCAGCAAATTTAATTTGATTTGATAAATTCATTCTCGGTGTGTCCTGTGTTAATAACTTGCTATAACTGCATTCTGGCAAGTCCCCACAGTTACTGTCTACCCCTAAAAGCTGATTTTACGAAGACATTACATAAAAATACGGTTCAGCTTCACATTAAAGGGGGTTTTGTAAAGCATGACCCGTAAAATTACTGATGCGCCCCAGTGTCTGTAGTTAAAAATACTGACATGACATAGGGCGACAACAGAGAGGCGCTTAGGCTTTGAGGCTAGATTGCTTTTTCTTCTTGTCGTGTTCACGCTTGAACATACTGCCAAAACCCAAAGCCATACCTGTACCCAAAATAGTCAGAGGTTCGGGGACTTGTTCGATATTGTCTACACCGCCGCCTGCGCCAGCTAATTCAAAGCTACCGTCAGTAGTTTGGAATTTAACGGGAAAATCAAGGAGGTTCGCGCCAATGGTAGTGGTCCCGTTGGTAAAGTCGCCTCCAATCCTTAATCGTAGACTATCAGATGCACCAGCAGCTAAAGCACTGTTCTGGGAACCACCATTACAACCCTGGGTGAAAATACAGATGTCAATTTGTTTAAAACCACCGGGGAAGGTTTGTTGACCGCTCCTAACTTGAGCCCCACTGAAGTTAGTGCCACTTTGTAGGAGTTCAACACTGGTGGCGTTGGGGTCGATACCGAATCCAAAACTAACAATACCAGCTTCGGTAAATGTTTGGGTGAGTGCTGTGGTGTTGCTAATATTGATGGTCAGGTCGAGATAGCTACTGGTAAAGCTATCAACCTTAAAGGTAGAAAATGCACTCAGGTCTTGACTCAGGCCGCCGGAACCATCAAAATTTTTATCCAAAAACCAATCAATCCGAAAGGTTGATCCTATATCATTGGTGGTAACTCCGACCTGCCACAGGTCTTGTTGGGGATTTCCGGCTTGATCTCCGGTTCTGGTAATATTAAAGGCGGCAGCGGGTAAAAATGCGGAAGAAACGATGGCTACACTGGTGGCTAATAAAGCTGTACCAAATAAATAATTTGTTTTCATGGGTGGGAATAGGTTTTAGTTGAAAGGATGTTTGTAGTAATCAAAAATATTAACTACATAAGTGATATATATATGAAATTGAAGGAAAAAAAAGATGATCGGAGGCAATTTGTCTATAATTTTACAAAGTCGATCGCTTATCTTTACATAATATGGTCAATTGTAAATCTTTGACAGGATGATTGACTAATCGCTAAATATGTGGTAAAAAAGCACGGCTCAAGCTATCAGTATGAGGGGGAATTTGTTGGCCAAGTTAAAATACCCCGATCGCCATCTAATTCTACTTGTAAGCCGACAGGTAAAATAGCGTTGGGGCCGTCGTGACCAAAGCTAAGATTAGCGACAATGGGGATATTCAGGTCAAAAAGGCGATCGCGCAATACTTGTTCTACGGAAAAATCCCCAGGGGAGTTAAAGGGAGACCCGGACTGACTAAAGCGCCCCAAGGCGATACCAAGGACACCCTCAAAGGCTCCTATGGTGCGCCAGTAGGTTAACATTCTATCTAGGCGGTAGGGTTCCTCGTTGACATCCTCAAAGGCGAGGATAGCATTAGTTAAATCCGGTTGGTGGGGGGTTCCTAATAGATAGGTAGCCACAGTTAAATTACCAGGAAATAGGCGACCGCGTACTTTACCGCCGCCCCACCCGTCTCCGTGGAGAGGTTTTAAGGGTTTACCTGCTAGATAGTCAAATAAACGAGCGATCGCCCAATCAGGTTCTTGGGCTAAAGTGGTTAAAACCGGGCCATGAATGCCTAAAATATTTTCCTGTCGGGACAAAGCCCACAATAGGGCGGTAATATCAGAAAACCCGATTAAAAACTTGGGGTTAGTGGAGGGGGGAATATCAGCAATAGACAACCCTTCCAGGAGTCTAGTCGCGCCATAGCCTCCCCTAGCACAGAGAATACCTCGGCTGTAGTCATCGCCAATGGCATCTAAGAGTTGACGGCGGCGATCGCTATCGGTTCCGGCGAAATAACCCCAACTGCGATCGTAACCAGAAGTGAGGCTAATTTGATATCCTTGCGATCGCCAAATATCTAAACCTGTTTCTACAGATAATGGTTCCCGAATTTTGCCACTCGGAGCAATGACGCGCAAGTGATCGCCGGGTTTTAACTCCTCAAATGTCATGGTCGCTATCATCCTCCTGAGTAGAATCATTAGGGGAACTATCGGGTAATTCTGGGGGGGTGTCTGCTGCTATTAACACCTGATCAGATTCGGAAATATCGGAACTTTCGAGTATAGGTTGACTCAAAGTCCAGTTATCAAAAATATCCTTTAATACGGCTTGTTCCAACCAAGTTTTGGTGACGACGGCCAAAGGAAGGGCGAGAACCAAACCCCCAAATCCCAGAAATCTGGCAAAAAACAATTGTGCCATCAAGGTAGCGGCTGGGAGTAGAGAAATTTGTCTCTGCATAATCATGGGACTGAACCAATAACTCTCCAAGTTCTGAATAATAATATATGCGACCAAGACTAAAAAGGCTTTACCGGGGGAGTCTAAAAGAGCGACGGAAACGGGAAATACGACACTCAAGGTGGGGCCGATATTCGGAACTAGGTTAAACACGCCAGCTAACAAGGCATGGGCGAGAACAAATTCGACATTTAATATGGTTAAACTGATATAACTCAGAGTAGCGATAAACACAGAGTTAATGGCAATTCCGCGCATCCACTGCAAGAGGGAAATTTCACAGAGACCCAAAATTTCATCGGCTCGGCGGCGATAAAAGGAGGGAAATAAGCGCACCACTAGCCGCCGATAGGAGGCGGGATTGGCGACTAACATGAGGGTAAAAACAAAGATTAATAGACCCTGTAGGAGTGTGTTAACGGAGAAGTTAAAGACGGCGAAGAAATTGCCGAGGATATTCTGAGCAAGGGGCCCAACTTGTCTAGCAATTTCGGTAAAGCCGGGGAGTCTCAAGTTAATTTCTGGGAGCCAAATCGGAGGTTGTTGGAGGGTTAAATCAATCCAACGGCTGAATCTTTCATAGCCTCTAGGAACCAAGTTGAGCAGTTGTTGAAACTGGTCTAAAAAGGGAGGCATAATTAGACTAAAAAACATAATGCCCAAAAAGGAAACTAAGCTGATAGCTAGGAAGACGGCTTTACCGCGACTCAGCCTAAATCGTTGTAGCCAGCGCACTAAACCATTAAGGGCGATCGCCAAGATAACTGAAGTAAATAACAGTAAGAGAATATGTCGAAATTCCCATAAAATGGTTAGGGAAATGGCTAGAAATAAAAAGGCGATCCAATCTCCAAGTTTCACTATTTAACTCCCATTGATGCGCTTGCCAACTATGATGATGGTGTTAGATTATCTGATTTTGCCTGTAAATTTGCAGATAATTTATGTTCGCCATCTAACAGAAACAACCAAACCACTACTACCAACCAGTGAAACAAAACTGGAATTAACAAAGACCCGGTTAAAGTATAGGCGATCGTGCAAGCTAATCCCAAAATTGTAGCTAAACTTAAAAATGGGGTTTGGCAAAAGGTAGGATTTCCGGCTCGATTATAAGTTAAAGCGGCGATGGGGTGGGAAATTATAAACAGAATGAGGCTGAAAGCCGCCCAAAATAGCCATATCAGGGGCGAGAGAGCTTCTGTGGGGGGAGGTATTAACAGCACGCGAAAGAGGGTTTCCTCAAGCAGTGCGGGGGTGATAAATAGCCAAATCATAGCCCCTAGGAGTCGCAGGGGGTGAAAATCTATGGGGTTCCATTTGAGAAAATTCATGGAGAAGCCGAGGGGAAGGGCGATCGCACTATAAACCAGAAAGGTGGCGGCTAAAATCCACCAATCTGATGGGGTGGGAAGGGCTGTGGCCATTGCTAAACGGTTTAAGAGATTTGCCAAAATGGACATTTGATAAGCACCTCTAAATTTAGGCGATCGCCATAGCTATTTGTTAGCGTTGGCTAAATTGTCCTAACTGTTGGGTGAAGGATTCCCAGAAAGCCTGTTCTTCTCCGATTCTGGTAGTATTTAAACCAGCGTTAAGACTACCTCGGAGGTTTTGGTAATAAGTATCATCTAAAAATGTGATCTCAAGACCAGCGATCGCTAATCTTCGCTGCAAGTCTTCCTGGGTGTAATCTCGGCCATCAATCAAAGCCCCTCGCGGGTCAGACACCAATAATTTGCCATTGACAAACACCGAATTAACCGGGTTCGGCCACCAAGCATATCCGGTATAACCAAACATGGCTGGGACTTCCACAATTTGCTCATCATTAAGTTTAAATTCCTCTTTTAACTGATTAATTAAAGGGGTGATTTTGTCACGATGCAACCTCAAATTATGCTGAATTAATAGTTCATTATTCAGGGCGGCTCTCACTGTGGTTTGGGTGCTTAAACTGCGATTAATTGCTGCGCCTTCGTAACCGGTTTGGGCTAATTGCCGCAATAAATTTACCCCTTCTTGGGGACTAACGACTAGCATTAAGGGTTTACCTGATGCTGTCGGAACAAATGTAATTAGTTCATCTACTTGGCGAGTAATTAACCAAGATGTGTCAATTTCTACGGGGGGCCACTGAACTTGTTGGGCTTCTAAAAAGGCTAAAATATCGGGATTGATAGTTTCGCCGTCGGCTTTTCCGTAGTAAATACGCCCCATAGGATAGCCGGGAAGAGGTGGGGTAACATTAAGGTTGCCATAGAAATCTAACCATTGATTTGGGGAGTCAATTTCGCGGGGTTCTCCTATTTCAGCCCAACCAAAATTTCGCCCTAATAAGGATCTGGCATAATCACCACCGCCAGGGGGACTTAAAGCTACATTGTATTGACGCAAACCATCAGGACTGGGAAATTGTACATAGCCAATGGCGGTGCTATCTCGCATCCAGACGGTTTCTCCTGGGGTAATACGGGTGGGGGTTCCGGTGGGAGCGATCGCATCTTGTAGGGCTTCTACTACGTCTTGATTCACACCGCGATCGCTTATATGTACCTGGGAAACGGGGGCGGTATTAGGAGACATAATCCAAGGTGCGACACCCATTTGGATTTGGTCAGAGGCGATTTCTGTGTCATTTTTACGGGCGATCGCTTTGACATTGACCAAGCCACTCCATTGACCATCAGCGAATTGTTTAGCTTCCACACCGAGGATAATAGTAGGGCTAAATTCCAGGGGAGAAGCACCGGACAAATCAATATATTTCCAGCCGCCAATAGTTTTCTGGAACATATTAATCCGGCGGCGGGAGGCTTCATCAACGCTAATATATATATCTGCGTCTTGATATTCTTCGGAAATCTTAAAGTGAATTTGGGCTAAATCTGCCTCATCATATTCGCCATTAACAATGCGATCGTGACTGTCGGGAATACCACTGCGATCGTCATCATCATTATTAAACAGAATTAAGGGTCCAGCAGATAATGACCATTGGCTAGGGCGCATTTTGTCGAGAGCATCAATTACCCCATCTCGGTTAACATCAGCATGGAGAGCAAAACCGGGAAACTTGGGTTCAGCGACAGAAAACTGAGCAATTTCTCCTGTAGTAGCGGTCGGTTCAGCTTCTGGTTGACTAGCTAGGGCTCGTTGATAGGTGACAATGGCTAAATAGCCCTGGTATTCAACAATTTTGTCAATGGCTTGGGGTTGAATTAAACTATCTGCGGGAATTTGTCGCAAGGAGTCGATCGCACCTATCCACAACTGTTGTGCCATTTCCCAATCCTTGACGGTGGGGTTAGGATATTTGCCAATTTCGACTGCTTCGAGTGCTAATTGGGAGGCTTGTTTCCAGTGTTGGCTGGCTTTTTCTTCGTTACGAATGCGGCTTTCGGTTTGGCGTAGGGCTTGCCGCCAACTCTGATATTGTTGCAGTTGTAGTTCATATTGCCAGGCTTCCTGAACTACCAGGGGGTCAGGGGGGCCAGATACTTGGTCAAGTTGGGCTTGTAGGCGATCGCGTAATTCATATAATTGAGCCACAGATTGGGGATTTTCCCGCACTGTTTCTAAGCGATCTAAGCTAGAGGAAGTTCTGCCATATTCCGATAAGCGAGTTTCCAATTCCCAGATCTTATATTCTACAGGCCCCTCTGTCTCCGCTGCTAGTTGAGCCACTGCATGAGGCGCGGGTACTAAGATAATCCCCACCACAACGCCCAATGTATTGACTAATGCCATCGCTATGTACCGCATCCACCCCATAGTTAACTCCTCAAGCGACGACATTGATTTTACCAGAAAGGCAGTGGGATTTATGCAGAAAGCAAAGTTTGAGGATTGGCGGAAATTTCATCGATGTTATCCACAATTTCAAACACCCTATCTAGTTGGGTAATTTCCAATACCATCTTAGCCACATCCCCCAGGTGGCAAACCACTAAACGACAACCCAATTTTTTAGCTGTTTTTTGAGCCACCACTAAAGCCCCCAAACCAGAACTATCGATAAATTCTACATGGCTCATATCTATGATCCAAAGTCTGGGTGGTTCATAAGTGATTGACAAAAACTGTTTTTTCAGTTCTTCTGAACCTTGGGAATCTAATTTATTCTGAGGCCGAATGATCCAGGGTTTGTTAGCACTCATGACTATTTCTCCTATGTCTAATGAATTTTTGAAAAGTTTTTGGTCAACCTACCACACTTGCCTTTAGACGAGGTAGTTATAGGAAAGATTCCCCTGGTGACAACTACATGGTATCTGACCGAGGTGCCAAATATGTTGTCGTAGGTAACAAAAAATGTGTGTTGGCGATCGCCCCTGCCACACCCAGGGGAGAGTTCCCCCGAGATTAACCACCACAGCTATGGCGGTTATCGAATGCAATATAGCTAAAAATATTATACTATTGTAAAGAATTGCGAAAAAAATATGAAGACACCATTGAATGTCCTTTGAAGTTGTATCACTGGAAACAATTAAGGCGATCGCCCATGAATATGGCTATTGGGCGGTTTTCGGCGGTATCGCCCTAGAAAATGCCGGGGTTCCTCTACCGGGAGAAACTATCACACTGGTGGGGGGATTCCTAGCCGGGAGTGGAGAACTTAACTATTGGTGGGTTCTCGGTTGTGCGATCGCAGGTGCCATCCTAGGGGATAACTGCGGTTACTGGGTAGGGCGCTGGGGTGGTTGGCCGTTTTTGTGTTTATTGGGTAAGTTATTCCGCATCAAGGAAGAACAACTAATTGAAGTCAAAGACCAATTCAGCCAAAATGCAGCTAAGGCCGTTTTTTTAGGTAGATTTGTGGCCCTCCTGCGAATTTTTGCCGGCCCCCTAGCCGGAATTGCTGGGATGAAATACTGGAAATTTTTTCTATGTAATGGTGCTGGGGCGATACTCTGGGCTTCTGTAATGGTTAGCCTTGCCTATTTTGTCGGTCAGGTTGTCCCTTTACCCCAATTAGTTTCTTGGGTGGGTGAATTTGCGATCATTGCTCTGTTATTGGTGGTGGCTTGGTTTGTGATTCCCATGTGGTGGGAGTCTCGCCAGGCGAAAAATATTTAGGGATACAAAAAAAATCCCCGCTCTCCTATGAACGGGGAACCTAGGTAAAATTAACAGAGGCTCAAATTAGCTCTAGCTGCGATCGTTAGCCAAAACCGGCTCAAAACTAGGAACGACCAGTTCATCATTTTGTTTGGTCAACTGGTTGTAAAGCAGCTCTGTATTGGGGAAATTAGCAGCAGGAAGCGTGGGGAAACGCCGATAAGGAACAGTATCCTCGCCAAACACCTGAGCATACTCCATGCTGTTAACCATTGCGCCAATAAACGCCTTCAGACCCTGAGAAGCCAAGATTTGGTTATACTTGCGAATCTCCGCCTGATTAAGGGGAGCGCGACCCAAGAAGTGCTTAGTTCCCAACTCAATCACCTTAGTATTGGGATAGGGAGTGTAGAACTCGCGGATATACAAAGCAGAAGCTCCCAAGGCTTCGACGAACTCCTTAACGGTAATTTCGCCATTACCAAGTTTACTTTCGAGAGCGGTAAACTCTTTCTTAGTAACATAGGGGTCAATATCTCGCTCGAAAATCTGCCGATAGATAGCACCAATTGTAGTTTGGAGCGCCACCTTATCAGTCACATTGGTGAGTTTAAACACCTTAGACTGTTCGCGACGCTTGTTAACTCCCTGTTTAATCTGGTTATCGATTTCCAGTTCACCTTTCATCTGGTCAGTAGGAGTTCCCAACTCCACAAACCTGGGAGTAGGTTCGTCTTTAACCATAGTCATCTTCTCAGCCAGGGTTCCCACACGCATAGAACGCAGAGACAGACCACCCGGAGTCAGATAACGCTCATAGGGAATAGTATCTTCCCCAAAGGCTTCGTTATACTCAACGGAATCAATAATGGCATCCACCAGAGCATAGAAACCCTTTTTAGAGCAAAGGTCAAAGTAGGAATTCATTTCCTGTCGTCCATAGGTGGGTCGTCCCAACAGACGGCGGTGAATGTATTCGATCGCCTTACAAACATAAAGGGAAGTCCAATACATATTGCGGAACACATCAGACTTCGCCAGAATGCGGATAAACTCCCGAACCGTGATATCCCCATTTTCCAGCTTAATCTCAGCCACAGTTTGGCGCTGACCAGAATAGAGTTCCCGACCAAACACCTGCAAATAAGCCGCTCGGATCACCTTCTGAGTGGAACTTTCAGAGAACTTAACACTAGCGCCACTGTTCCCACCCTTGTTGCTAAATTTACTCGAAATATAACCACCGGGAAGTTGATCGAGCTTAAACACCTTGGGACCGAGAGAACCCGGAGCATTCCCACGAGCGCCAGGGTTGCTCAATTGGTTATCAATTCCGGCTCCATTGTGAATTAGAATCCGGCGAGTATCCTTACCAAAGGGAGCCGGACGATTTTTGGGAGAGCGGGTTTCTTTCGGGAAAATCGCCCCAAACTGAATTTCTAAAGGATCGTTACCAATACCATAGACGTGCTGATCTCGCAGAGGCTGTTTATAGTCACCAAACAGAGTAACAAACTGCGGAACCTTACGGAAAGGCGCACTGTAGTTAAACAGGTCAATTTGAGGACCCCAGTTGCGGCACTCTTGGGCTTCCGTACCCAGACCCCGCAGATAGGGCACGGTTTCTTCACCAAAGTAATCAGCATACTCGGTTGAATCAACCATAGCATCCACCAGAGCAGCCAAACCGCCTTTAGTGACGATCGCAAAATATTTGCTAAACTCTTCTGGAGAACTCAAACCCCGTCCCAAGAAGTGACGCGCCGCCAGTTCCACCACCCGGCTGTTGACAAACCGCGAGTAGAACTGCTGGCGATACAGAGGAGACTTACCCAAACGACGGATAAACTCCTTAGTGCTAATTTCGCCATTTTTAAACTTGGATTCCAGGTCAGAAATTCCTTGGCTATAAGCGCGGGTAATATCACGCTCAAACACCTGCCTATAAGCAGCTTTCACCACATCTAGTTTTTCTGATGAAGACATACCCGACTTCATCACAAACTTCTGGCGAGCCTCAGCCGCATTAAAGTAAATCTGAGGCAATTCCAAGCCTTGCTGATCAACACTCTGACCTTGACGGACTTTGTTAGAAGGGGTTGCGCCTTCAAATTCGCTAATCAGAACATTGAAGTATTGCAGGGCAATTTCCTGACCTTCTTTGTCATTTTGCAGATATCCCAGAGCCGATCGCCGCATTTCCTGTAAGGCCACCAAAGTCGCCGCACTAGAACAGGCATTTTCGATAATTTCCCGCAAACCACGCACGTTAACCGCGATGATATTAGGATCACCCGCCACGATCGCGTAAGTGGTATAACGCAAGAACCAGCTCAAATCCCGCAGGGATTTAGTCATATTTCCCGGACCATAGCGGGAGACATTAATGGGACGGAACCCCGGCGGCAGGAATACTGCAGGGCCAGTTCCTGAATCTTGGAACAGGGACTTTATACCATCAAAGAAGCCACCTCCCCGGTTGTCCACATAGGAAATTGTTCCCAGCTTCATCCCTTCGGCGACTTCCATATCCCCACTACCCGCCGCAGCCATAGCCATTTCTGGCTCTTCGGGTCTTTCCAAAAACGCCAAAGGGGAGCCTCCCGTAAAAATCCGGTTAGCTGCCCTAGACACAATTAATTCTGCGTTTTGGGTGAGAACTTGGGCGATCTCCAGACGTTTGGCCCCAGAACTAAAGTAAGTTGCTAAATCACTAAGTTCAGTTTTCCCCAAGTAGCGATCTTGTTGTTCGGCTTGAGAAATTGTTGAAACTGGGACGGTTTTGTAAAGTTGCGGACGCGCAACTGAGCTGCCACCACTTGCCTTAACACTCATTCGATCTCTATCGCTCCCTATTCACAGTCATTACACTACGGGCATATTACATACACCCTATAACAGGTCATTCTACCCAAGCTCAAGGATCACTTAGACTCCACCGCCAAGTTGAACTGGCTGGGGCTATTGCTCCTTGAGTTGTTAACCTGGTTAATCTTTTTACAGATAATTACAGCTAAAATGTTTTTGGCTGCAATCCTCGCATTTTATTAAATCGCGTATCCAGACCTATTGTATAGACTTACCAGAACTTATCTGAGAAAAAACGATAAGTTTTGTTACATGACCAACACCCTAGAGATTTATGGTCTACTGGGGGCGATTGTAGGGTATTCTGAAAAAGCACGTTCGCTTGCTTGCTTGGGTTGTTGTCTGTTGGTTTTGATCATGGAAGAAATTAGCGCTGCTGTCAAACGGCTTTACGATATTTACCCTTTTCCCCCCGACCCTTTGTTAAATGAACCGCCACCGGGTTATAACTGGCGCTGGTGTTGGTCAGCAGCCTATGGATTTTGTACGGGACAAAAACCCCAAAAAACCAAAATTCGGATTTTGGATGCCGGTTGTGGGACGGGTTCGAGTACGGAATATCTGATTCAGCTTAACCCAGAGGCTGAGGTTTTGGGTATTGATTTGAGTTCAGGAGCGATCGCTACCGCTCAAGAACGCTGTCGGCGCTCCGGGATATCTACTCGGGGAACTCCAGAGCCTCAATTTAAACAGATGAGTCTCTATGATGTGGGACAACTCGAGGGAGAGTTTGATTTGATTAACTGTGTGGGGGTACTCCATCACCTACCAGACCCCATTCGGGGTATCCAAGCCTTGGCTTCTAAATTAGCGCCCGGGGGATTATTACATATTTTTGTTTATGCTGAGTTGGGTCGCTGGGAAGTGCGACTTATGCAGCAGGCGATCGCCTTACTACAAGGGGACAAACGCGGCGATTATCACGACGGCGTAAATGTGGGGCGCAAAGTTTTTGAAGCCTTACCCGAAGATAACCGTCTAGTCCTGTATGAGTCCGAACGTTGGGCTCTGGAAAATCAGCGAGATGAGTGTTTTGCTGATATGTATGTCCATCCCCAAGAAATTGACTACAACATTGACACTCTGTTTGAGTTGATTGATAGCTCTCAATTGGAATTTGTCGGTTTTTCTAATCCTGAGTATTGGGATATTAATCGCCTGATTGGTAAATCCCCCGAACTTATCGAAAGGGTGGAAAATTTAAGCGATCGCCAACTATATCGCCTCATTGAGTTATTAGACCCCCAAGTTAGCCATTATGAGTTTTTCCTGGCTCGTCCCCCTGTACCCAAGGCTAATTGGTCTGATGATAGCGCTTTATTAGCTGCCATTCCTCAGTTAACCTACTGTTTGAATGGTTGGCCGAGTCAAACAGTATTTGATTGCAATTATCACCTGGTGACATTATCAGATGATGAGTTTGAGTTTCTCAAAGCCTGTGAAACTAATTCAACTGCTGATGGTACCGTAGAAAATCCCCGCACTGTCGGTGATATTCTGGCTGCTGTCCAACTCGATATTTCTGGAGTGCGATCGCTCCTATCTCGACAGTTTATCCTCCTAACTCCCACCTCTTAGCAGGGGGGGTGAATCAATCAATATTAGCCAGATTCATAATCACTGCCTCCAAGCCAGAAACTACCCTAGCGAGGTGGTTATAGTTAACCATTGCTGGGGTATCTTCCTGGCTGTGATAGTAGGGATAGCGAAACATAGCCGTATCCGTGACCATAATTCCCGGATAACCCTCCTGCCAGAAAGACCAATGATCCGACCAACCCGCACCCGGAACCGTATTAGGTAAAATCGAGCCTTCTGAGGGAAACAGCGTATGGGTACGGAATGCTTTAACTACTTGCCGGACTAATCCCCCAGACGCGAAGTTACCAACAAATGCGATAAAGTTTCCAGTAATCGGGTAAATATTATTTAATAGCCCCAGGGGGTAGGTTTGACTTCCAGGAGTGTCCGAGTAGTAGCCCATTGTTTCTAAACTCAGCATCGCCACTATTTTCTCATTTCTTTCTCGCGATCGCTTTGCATAAACCCAACTTCCCATGTCTGGAGTCCAGCTAAAAGGCGGTTCTTCATTCACAAATTCCACAAATCTTAGAGTTTTTTGGGGATGGGTTGGCGCGAAATAATCGGCTAGTGCTAAGACCGCCGCCGCTCCTGATCCGTTATCATTAGCCCCAGGAGATCCTACCACAGAATCATAGTGAGCCCCAATCACTATAATTTCTTCCCCCAGGGCTTCCCCTGGTATTTCTACCTCTAAATTGGTAAATTGGCGATCGCCAATCAGATATTCTTGGCGTTGGACTGTATAACCAGCTTGGGTTAGTCTACTTTCCAGGTAAGCCTCAGTTTTAAGAAGATTATCATAATATATATAGTTGTGTTCTCCCGCCCCAGCGATCGCTTCTACGTCTTGTCGTAGGCGATCGCTAACTTCTTCCTCGTGTCTTGTCAGGGGTGGAAGTGTACCTCTGTAGCTTTTTCCTGGCATCAATATCATGATTACTCCCCTTTCCCATAGTAGGGCGATCGCTAGACTTATCAATCACGAAAATAACTTCGGTGTACCTTAGCACAGTAAATGTTAATCATTTCCCAACTTAATGATAGATTAAGTCTATCATCTTAATGGAGTCCACGCTTCATGCTACCTGTCACCATTGGAATACGGACAATCCTCACCCGATTTTGTCGTTTGTTAATTGTGATTACCATTGAATCATGGCTTCTGAGTGGTTATCTGAATTTTTCCCCCCGTAAAAGTGTCGAATATGCCGCCGTCATTAATTTGTTAGCCGAAATCATAGGAATTATGAGTTTTTTTATAATAAAGGCAGTTATTCCTGGCTTTGTTCATAAAGATTTTATCGTCTATATAATGGTCGGAGAAACTCCCCAATTTTCCCTAACCTTGTTACTCATTACGATGGTTTATTTTTTGTTGTATTTAGCCATTAAAATGAATGGATTTGCCTTGTATAAATTTTTATGCGAAATCCCACCGCAAAAAGATAAGCCTGAGCCAAAAAAATCTCAAAGTCCTCTGATTTTTTCCATGAATCAGGAAACTCAAATCATTATTCGCTCTCTTGTCCGCGCACACACTATTAGTTATGTGTGTATTATAGCCTTAACTGTACTACAAGCTAACGAGGTTTCATAATATGGATAATCCCCTGAAACATCCCTTAGTTAAAAATGTCACTTCTGTGGTAAATACAGTTAAGCCACCTAAGTTATATCACTGGAAAAGTGTAGTCATAGTTGGTCTATTGGCTTGGTTGGTTTCCAGCCTGCTGACCGATAACATTGAACGCAGTAACTCTATAGCTAACCTGAGTTGGATTTTGCTAACTGCTGGGATTTCCTGGCGCACCAATCAACATCCTTTTATAATTCGTGGTGTTTCCCTAAGTCCTTGGATTACCGGAACTTTAATTACCGTATTAATTTATCAGGAAACTGCCCAACAATTGCCCACATTTGCCATAACTGTTTGGCCGATTATCTGCGCTTGTTTTGTGTTTTTAATCCAGGGGATCGATGCTAAATTTAAACTGCGACCAAGTCCCCCCTTAATTAGTGGGCCGTTTCTGTTATTGATTCTTAGTCATGTAGTTCTGAGTTGCTGGATCTCCTTTTATTTTTTGGTTGATAATTGGATCCAAGAATATCCCGATCTATTTGAACAACAAATTATGCTCCAACAAGTTGATAATTTCTCGGATAATCCGAGTAATTTATAATGGTTAATAATGGTTAAAAACTGGTCAAAATAGGTGGATTTATCATGACTGTTATCATTGCGGGAGAACGTAGCGGCGTAGGTAAAACTACAATCACGCTCAGTATTTTGGCTTATCTGAAACATCACAATTTTGATGTGCAATCCTTCAAAGTTGGTCCTGATTACATTGACCCGATGTTTCATGAGTATGTTACCCAAAAACCCTGCCGAAATCTCGATCCGATTCTGACTTCAGAAGATTATGTTACATCCTGTTTTAAGCGCCATATTAGTGGCTCTCAATTAGGAGTTATTGAGGGAGTTATGGGGTTGTTTGATGGTATTCCTAGGGGGTGGAAATCCACAGAATTTAACTCTGATTTTGCCTCAACTGCTTATATTGCTGAATCCTTGAATTTACCGATTATTTTAGTGATTGATTGCTCTAGATTATCCGGTTCTGTCGCGGCGATCGCCCATGGTTATTGTACCATAAATCCTCGTCTAAAATTCGCAGGTGTCATCCTTAACCGAGTCGGAAGCGATCGCCATCTGGATTTACTGAAAGCCGCCTTAAAACCCCTGGATTTGCCCATTTTAGGTGTCCTGCGCCGCCAGGATAATATTACCATTCCTGACCGCCATTTGGGATTAGTTCCCACCCAAGAACTTTCTAATCTTGACATACTCTTAAACCGACTTACAGAATTAGCCGCTAATTGTTTTGATTGGTCTCAACTACTTCCCCTATTGGCGGCGGAAACTGTCACCCCAGAACCTCCAGAGATTCCCGTTAAAACCCCCCCTGTGAAAATAGCGATCGCTCGTGATGTCGCTTTCAGTTTTTACTATGCTGATAACCTCGATTTATTGCAAGAATTGGGAGCCGAATTAATCTGGTGGAGTCCCCTAACTCAAACCATTCCCGAACCCGTTGATGGTCTGTATTTTGGTGGCGGTTTTCCCGAAGTATTCGCTGAGTCTTTAAGTCAAAATCAACCCGCTATTCAACAAGTGCGATCGCTCATTAAGTCCGGTATTCCTACTTATGCAGAATGTGGGGGGTTAATGTATTTATGCGATCAAATTATCGACTTTAATCAACAAGCCTGGTCAATGGTCGGAATTCTTCCTACTACCGCTATTATGGAAAAACGACTCACCCTAGGATATTATCAAGGGAAAGTATTACGACAAACACCCCTACTATCCCCAGGAGATACCGTCTGCGGTCATCAATTTCACCATTCCCACCTCACCGAAGAGCCCCCTAACCCTATCTATGATATTTCTCGCTATCACAGCCTCCAACAAACTCACCCCGAAGGTTGGAACCCCCTTCCTAATGTTCACTGTTCCTATTTACACCTACATTGGGGGAGTCAGACCACCATCCCTCAACGGTTTTTAAAATCCTGTCGCCATAATTATTAATTAGATATAATATTCCCTAGGATCCGGATCGCTTGATTGAGTTTCACTAACAAAGGAATTTACAAGACCATGGAAGCTATACTCGCCGGTGCTTTAGATGCTTTTAATCGACATAGTGGCTGGATTATTTGGAATCTGTTTTTAGCGTTTATTCCCTTAGTTCTCAGCTTCTTTCTGTTTAGGCGAAAAAATCTCTCTCGGTCTTGGTTGTGGTGGATTACTTTAGTTATTTTTATCGCATTTTTACCTAATGCACCCTATTTGCTAACCGATATTATCCACTTAATCAGAGCCACCAGAGCCGGATATTCCGTCTGGGTTATTACTCTGTTTTTTATCCCCCTTCATGTCTTCGCAATTCTCATGGGATTTCAAGCCTATGTCATTTCCTTAATTAATCAGGGTCACTATTTGATTAGACAAGGAGCGAAAAAATGGGTGATTCCCGCTGAGTTTATCGTTCATTTTCTCTGTGCGATCGGTGTATATCTGGGACGTTTTCAAAGATTTAATAGTTGGGACTTGGTGACTCAACCAGATGTCATTATGGTGGAAACTTTGAATGATTTGACTAGCCGGAAACCCCTATTAGTCATCATCATTACCTTTGTGATTATATCCGTTTTATACCTAGTAATGAAACAAATCACCCTCGGCTTGATTTTACAATTTCGCCAAGTTTATAAAACCTTTGAGTAATCCCAGTCGATGCAGCAGAAATCCTCCTTTCCCTAAAAATACCCTAAAACTGACAGATAAATCTAGGGGAAATCGGACAGGTCTGATCCTCGATCGGGTTATGTCTGACAAATAAATAAGTGATGCGTTCTAGGGAAGACAACGAACTGATATTAGAGATGTTGTTATGATTGAGATTTAACTCATTTAGTCTTGATAAATTGTTGAGGGTACTAATATCATTAATTTCGTTATAACTCAGGTTAAGAACTCTCAGATTCATGAGTTGTCCCAAATCGCTAACATCGGTTAGTAAATTGTAGCTTAAATCCAGATTTTCCAGGTTCGTCAGATTCGCGAGAGGACTGATATCTGAGATCCGGTTATTCATCAATCTTAATTCGGTTAGGTTGGTGAGACTTCCTAAAGGCGCAACATCCCTAATTAAACTGGTGTTCAGATCTAGTCTATTTAAATTTAGCAAGTTTTCACTAGCTCTCGCACAGTTAAAGGTTCCGGCTTCCCTCAAAATCAGTTGTACCGTATATCTAGCATCTGGGGATAAATTCTCCCTATTCAGACACCAATCCATAATAGTTGTATAGGTTTCGGAAGGGTCGGAAGAGTCGGATTCAGCTAGGACAGACACCGGACTAATACTCCCGGTTAAACTAATCATTATCCCCATCATCGTTACTCCCCACCATCGACTCAGAAGATTACCCTTAACCATGGCTCATTCCTTCCTTGGATTGATTAATACACCATTTATAGAATAATCCCTAATTTGCCAGATTGCCTATTGACAAATCTCGGAGATTGACTTATGATAAAAGCATGGAGAAATGTGGCGGCATATATATAGCCGTCTGGGGTGGTTTGGTTCGGTGTTGCTCGCATTTAGGGTGCTGTTAAAAGATTAATTCAGCAGCTTTTTGAATGCGGAATATCGGCTCAACACAGCGAGGTAAATTAGGTAAAGGAACGATCGCCAATTCCCCAAAGCGATCGCCTGAAATTGCCTTACCCAATTCAGCGCGATTATGTACGATGTAATTTTGGGCGATCGACTGTTCCCGGACAGATTCGACTAATCTTTCAGCTTCTGCTAGAATAGCAGAGCGATTTTGAACAACTCCAATAAACTCGGTATATTCGGGGTCAGCCAGACGTTTTTGTGCTTTCACCACCCGCTGACGCAAGGTTCGCAACCGTCCCATAAACTCAACCCTTCCCAAGACATTCTGATATTTGATCCACAGCTTAAAAATCCAAGCCAGCCAATCACTCATAGCGGTAGGAATCTCCAAAAACCGCAATAGATGACCCGTGGGAGCAGTATCTAATACAATCAAATCTTGTTCGTGGCTTTCCAATAACTCCATCACCTCCACCAGAGACAACATCTCATCAAGTCCTGGGAGAGACTGGGAAACAATGCGCCTCCAAGCCTCTGGTCCATAAGCCAGTTTGAGATTAGCATCAGGGTCTCCAGAATCTCCCCCCATCATTTCCGCCAATTCCCAGAGATAGTCTGAGCGAAACCTATCGAGAACCTGGTCAGCATCAATTTCCTGACCGCTAAGGTTATCAGTAATGTTAAGGGCTTGATGTCCTAACTGACAACCGAAGGCATCACCCAAGGAATGGGCTGGGTCAATAGATACCATTCTAACATGGCGCGCGCTGTAACGTTCTGCCATCGCCCAACCTATAGCAGCAGCAACAGTGGTTTTACCCACACCACCTTTTCCCCCGACAATAACTAAACGCCGCCCCAAGGACAGAAAATCTGGTAATTTAGGAGCATCAGGGAATGTCACCAATGATACGGGCTGGTTTTCGGTTTGGGTGATGATAGCTAATTGGTCATCGTTACCCAAAGGCTTAGTTTGAGCAAATAAGCTATTTAAGGCGGTAACTCCCAGGGGTTCGGTGTCTAATTCCGGGACGAGAAATATAGGCTGATCGGCGGCGATTTTGATAAACTCAGCCATGAGGGGTTGCTGTTCACGATAGCGATCGCCATCAACAGTTTCCGCCACGATATGATTAATCCAAATCCCCCCCAGATGAATTTTGAGAGTTTGTAGAGACTCCAGAAATCGCCTGGTTTCAAATAAACTCATGGGTTCAGGAATTGCCACACAGAAACAAGATGTATGGTCAGCGTCTTGCAGCCTAGCGCGTCCTGAAGCGAGTTTGTCCCGCATTTCATCTAAAAACTCATCTCCTTCGTCTTGGCGGTGGCTACCAGTAAAGGAACTGCCGATGGTGCGATGTTTTTCTTGGAATAGTTCGAGGGATTCTAACAAATTATCCAAAAAATCCATTAACCCCAAAAGGTTGAGGGCGTGACCACTGGGAGCCATATCCACCACTACCCGGTCGATCAGGTTTTCGTCAAAGAGGCGCTGAATTTCCAATAAACCCATCAACTCATCAACTCCCGGCCATTCGAGGTCCCAAACGGGGGTAAGGTCTTCGCCTTCTACAAAACTGCCACGTTCCACCAACAATTGTAGGGTATCTCCGTAGCGTTCCTTAAAGTCTTTGAGTAGTATATGGGCATCTAGGGCGCGGATACTCAGGTTGGGTAGGGGAACAAAATCAACAGAGGCAGCGACATGGTTGGGGGTGTTATCTACCTGCATTTGTAGCACATCTCCTAGGGAGTGGGCTGGATCTGTTGATAGTAGCAGGATGCGATCATCAGGAAACTGACTAGCCCAATGGAGGGCTAACCCACAAGCCAGGGTGGTTTTACCCACACCTCCTTTACCACTAAATAGAGCTAAACTTAGCTTATGAAAGTCCTCTACCATAAATTTCTCTGATTGACTCCATTTTTTACCTTGGGGGCGATCGCCTGATCAGAGCAAGTCCCGGCTACATCATTATTTAATGATTCCGAGTTATGTTGACCATTAGACCCAATCACCCCATGACCCTAGCACCTACTCATCAGCCCTTCAGCCTCAGCAATAACTGTCATACGGCAGATGATGATTGGGAGTTCGCTCCATCATAATGGAATTATAGAAAGTTGGCAAGGATTAAATTAACCCCCCTGGGCCTAAGTCCCAATTAAACCGTGTTCTTTCCCTATTTCAGGAAAATCCTGCTATCTCATTTCTAACTGGAAAAATGAAACAAGTAAGATACAAAACCCTCGACGGTTTGCCTATTTTTAATCAAGTTCAGCTTAGGCGAGGTTCAAATCATGAGTAACATTAAATCACAAACCCAAATGCTGATGATGGCATTTCCCCTGTTTTTGGCAATCCCCGGAGTCCCCAATGCCGTTTTTAATCAGTCTGAGGTCTTATCTTTCCCGGTGAAGACAGAATCTATCTTTTGGGGGAGTGAAAATACATCCCCCTACGAGTTACCACTACCGGAGGTTCAACAAAGACGACCCTCTGAGTGTTATGATAATGGAGTCTGTTAATATCTTTTGACAGCTACTGGGGTGCAATACTGAGAGTTGGGGGATATGTAACTGCTGCTATCAATTGCTATGAATTCTACCAAGCCGACATAGCCAGCAGTCTGGGTGTCTTCCCTAATTATTGCCTGATGAGATTTGACGAATTATTGGATATCGGTATATTTAACGGTACAAGAACAGTTCAAGTTTGAATAGCAAGATGGTAAGGGCTATTTGTTGTGGTTATTATGGGGAGGGGAATGGCGGTGATGAGGCGCTTTTGGCTTCGTTATTACAGATGCTACCCGATACGGTAGAAGCGATCGCTTTATCGGGAAACCCTAGCCAAACTGAGACCCAATACGGAGTTCAAACCGGCGATCGCCGAAATGCCTTTCAGGTGTTGAAAGTTTTGCGGGCTGCTGATTGGTTTATCTGGGGGGGCGGCAGTTTAATCCAAGATGTCACCAGCACCATCAGCCCATTATATTATACGGGATTGATGGGATTAGCTCAACAGATGGGATTGACCACTATTGCTTGGTCTCAAGGTATTGGTCCCCTCCAGCGTCCGATTACCCGTGCTATGGCAAAAAGGGCTTTTTCTGGGTGTAATCTAGTTACTGTCCGTGATAGTGGTTCGGCTGCCCTATTGACAGATTGGCAAATTCCGTTTACCTTAGCTCCTGATCCAGTGTGGGCACTTGACCCCAAGCCTGTACCGGGGCTGTGGGATTTTCCAGCCCCGCGAGTGGCTGTCACCTGGCGATCGCATCCATTATTGACCCCAAAACGGTTAGAGATTTTAACTAGGGCTTTGGTGTCTTTTCAGCAGGTGACGGATACCTATATTTTACTGGTTCCGTTTCAATTATCCCAAGATTTGGCGATCGCTGAGTTAGTCCATAGGGCTATTCCTCACCATAGCCAAATTCTGAAATTAACAGATCCTCAAATGTTGCGGGGATTATTTCAGGGGGTGGAAATGGCTATATCAATGCGACTACATAGTTTAATTATGGCAGCCTCCCAGGAATGTCGCTGTTTTGCTATTAGTTATGACCCTAAAGTGAGTCATTTAATGGCAGAATTAGACTTCCCCGGTTGGGAACTTTCCCAAATTCCCGATGATGCTAATATCATTAGTAAAGCCTGGATTGAACATTATGTTAATGGCGATCGCCTTGACCGTGTTAAAATTCAATCTCTGAGCGATCGCGCCCAACTTCATGGGGAACTATTGCAATCATTAATTAATAGTTAGCTACTCTTAATTGGAGGTGTAAACATTGGGAAGAGTTCGGGTTCGTCAGCACGTTAACCCTTTAGCGCGGAAATTTCAATTCTCTGTTAAAAACCCAAATTGGTCAGAGATATATAGTGATATTAACAAACCTCTCCATATTGATATTGGATGCGGAAGGGGTAGATTTTTATGGAAACTTGCTCAAATCCAAGAATATCATAATTTTTTAGGGTTAGAAATACGTCAGACTTTAGTGGAAGAAGCCAACCATTGGCGCGACCAAAAACAGCTAACTAATCTACACTATATTTTCGGTAATGCTAACTATTCCCTATCCTCAATGTTAGCATCTTTGCCCCCACAAACTATCAAAACAGTTAGTATTTTATTTCCTGACCCTTGGTTTAAAAGCAAGCATCAACGGCGGCGAGTAGTACAACCGCAACTGGTGGAAGATTTAGCCAAGTTTATGGTGTCCGGTGGTTGGGTATTGTTAGCCTCGGACGTGGAAACTGTGGCGATCGAAATGCGCGATCGCTTTAGGGAAAATCCCCGCTTTCATCTCCTCTCAGAACATTGGTTAACAGACAACCCCCTACCCGTCGCTTCCGAACGCGAAATCGCTACCCTTAACCGTGGCGAACCCGTTTATAGGACTCAATTTAAGGCGAATTAATCACTCTTAATTCACCCCAGACATAGCTTGGGGGTCTTGGCGTGTGTAAATCTGTCCATCATTCCACAGTCCTTGTATCTGAGTCCAAATCGCACTAAAAAATCCCCAGAAATAGAAAATCCCCCGCACCATAATTTTAGTAAACCCACCACTTTTGTTACAAGGAGGATGTCCGAGAACATGACAATCAAATAGACGGATATATAAATGTAGGGATTGTTTCCAGGTTAAATGCTTAAATGCCATCAAAAAATGATTATGATAATGGGTAATTTGGTACTCTAAAGACCGGGTACTAATATCATGACAGCCTCCGGTGGGTTCCCCAATATGCACTAAAACTGCTTCTGGATCATACCAAATCTGATAATCAGTTTTTCGGATATCCAAGAAAAAATCCGACTCCTCACGCACCGCGCTACCCCTAAATCGTTCATCAAACCAAATTCCATGGTCAGTAAAAAGCGATCGCCTAAAAGACATATTACACCCCCGACCACTAATAATCTTTTGAGGTTTCATAGTATTAACCACATCCAAATAATACCAAGCAATACCCGGATCACTCGCCTCTGGTGGTAGATAATCAAAAGTCGGTTGTGTGTGGGTTCCCTGTAAATGTTCTGGGGTTAATACCCGACCCGCTACCGCGCCAATTTCAGGATGATCAAGATAGTTGCGAACATGGTACATGACGAAATTAGGCTCAAGTGTAACATCATCATCAATAAAGATGACAATCTCTCCCGTAGCGCGTCGCACCCCATAATTTCTCGCTCCCGGTAAACTAGCCCATTCCAGTTGACACCAGGAAATTTTCCCAGATTGTGACAACTTTTCTAAATACTCTTGAGTTTCCGGTTCATGGTTTTTCGTTTGGTCAACTACCAAGATTTCCAAATCTGGGTAATCATTATTCATCACATCCAATAAACTATTCCGCAACAATTCTTCACGTCCATAGGTAGGAATAATTACAGAGACTTTAGGAAGATTCATAGTTTTGATAATATCCAATAGTTACTGATTTTTAGGGCTGACAAATCGAATTGTAAGCCTCCACAAACTGAGGACCAATCACATTCCAACTATAGCGCTCTCGAGATAAGTTTTGTCCATTATTACCCATTTCTCGCCTGATATCCGGTGCATTAATTAACCGCTTTAAAGCACTTTCCCACTGGTCTAGGGTTCCCGGTACAACCAAACCAGCATTTTCCTCAATCACATCTACCGCGATCTCAACTTCCGGGGTAATAACTACAGGTAATCCAGCCGCCATAGCTTCAGCCACCGCAATACCAAAGTTTTCCCCCAAAGATGGTAATGCTAAGAAATCACAGCCATAGAGTAAAAGTTGTTTATCCTCACCACTAACAAAACCTGTAAATGTCACATTTTCCCCTAATCCTAGGCTGCTGATTATTCCCTCAATATATTGACAATAAGCAGGTTCCCCACTCCCTCCAATCACCAAATGAAACTTATCTTCACCCTGGAGATTAGCCAAAACTTTAATTAAAAAATCAAGTTGTTTTTTGGGGTGAATCCTTGACAGAAACAAAATAATCGGGGTTTCCATATCCACCGAAATATTATATTTTGCTCGCAGAGCCATTTTAGCGTTAGGATAAACCGTCGGGAAATGGATGCCTAAAGGTATATTAACCGTGGGTGCATCTATACCAAAATCACCCACATATTTTTGTTCTAGCTTAGTGGTACAATGAATCAGAGACGCTTTTTTTAAGTTGGCATTTTCCAACAGGAAATTATAGATATTTTTTTTCAGCCGCTTTTGATTAATCACCCAGGGGGAAAAATGACCGTGAGGACTAATCACATAGGGGATTGATTTCTGTCGCGCCTTCCTCGCCCCAAATGTACAAACATAGGAGAATAGGGAGTGAATATGCACTAAATCATAACCCTTAATATAGGTATTTAGCCACTGCATAAGTTGCCGAGAAATCGCATATTCAGACAAGGCTGGAACGGAGGGAGACCATCTCGGGAAAAATAAAACTGGTACATCCTGATAATCTATAAACTCACCACAGGGAACCTCTAACACTCCCGGACCGCTATCATTAGTGGTGAGAATTTCCGCCTCTACCTGACAATTTCTTAGCGCCTGAACAATCTCGCTCACAGCAACGCTAGTCCCGCCTCTAATGGGACTCACTGAAGGAATAATATGTAAAACTTTTGCCATAATTTTATAGGTGATTTCGTGAATTTTTCCACATTAGTTTTACCCAAGTTTTCCGGAAGCGGCGATCGCTTGTTCATACAAAGCTATATATTCATTAATCATTTTCTCCGTAGTAAATCTTTTGGCATTATCAAATAATGGTTGGGGGTCTGTCTTAATGATGTTCAGGGAATCCAGAATTTTGGTGGCTGATTCTTCGGGGTTCTTGGGGTCAATATAAATCGCTACATCTCCCCCCACTTCCGTCATAGGAGGTATATGGGATGTAAACACCGGACAGCCACAGGCTTGGGCTTCAATAATCGGCCAGCCAAACCCTTCTTGAAGGGATGGAAATAGTAAAGCGATCGCCGCCGAGTATAAAGCGCGTAGGTCTTCATTATCGATGTTAACACAGGGAATAACTAATGGTTCTAATTCATAGTTTGTGATCAGTTGTTGTAATTCTTCAGTAAAGGGGGCTCCCGCCATCACTAAATAAATATCGCCCTTGACCAGTTTTTGTTGAAGATGGGCAAAGATTTTGACAACTCCTAACCGATTTTTATACCATTGATTACCACCTACATGGAGAATAAAAGAACTATTTTCGGGAACTTTTAATTTTGCCAGCCTGGGTTTATATTCAGTTTCTGACATGGGGCGATAAGGGTAATTTAACCCCATATAAATAGTAGTTGCCGCCTGGGGTTCTAGTTCGCTAATCCTCAGTAAATCCTCTCTGGTCTTTTCCGAAATACAGGCTACTCGTTGAGCTTTATTTAACCCTTTCAGAATGATTTGTTGAAGTTGCCGACCTGTCCACCGGGTGGGATTTTCGGGGATTTCTCCTAAAGCTGAACGGACGGCTAGTAAATCATTACAGGTAACAATGTGGGGGATTTTTTGTAAGTAGCGGGTATAAAATCCATTGGAATGGTCGCAAATATGAGCAACATCAGCCCAGGCTAAGTGTTCTTTTAATGTAGGGGGAAACATGATAAACTTATCGATATATCCTAACCATTTTCCTACACCACTACCGCCGGGTTTAAGCTGTCCTAACTTGGCTTCGGGACGCAGTAAGCGCACGTCATGACCTGCTTTTTTTAACTCGCTCTCCATGACAGCCGAAAAGCGCTGCATACTTTGTTGAGCATCTGGTAGGTAGTTCCCAATCAACAGTATTTTCATTAACTATAATTATAACCCAGGATACTTGTATACTTCTCAATACCAATTCTGTAGATTCACCCGTGACCAGTGTATCATACTTTGATATGGCATAGACAAGGTATGGCTTGCGTCCACGGAAATATTAAGCAATAATAAGCCCTTGACGAGGATTGAACTCGTGACCTCACCCTTACCAAGGGTGTGCTCTACCACTGAGCTACAAGGGCAAGTGGGCCGGGCTGGATTTGAACCAGCGTAGGCGTAGCCAGCGGATTTACAGTCCGCCCCCATTAACCACTCGGGCACCGACCCATTTATTCAACAATTTATAATGGTATCACAAATCTCAAAAAAAGCTAGTGTTTGGGAAAACTTTTTTTTGTAAATCCCAAAATCCTTATCTAGCAAGGGTTTGAGCGAAGACCAAATAAGCGATCGCTTTCCTGAAACCCGAATTAATGGCCAAATAACTGGTCAATGTCTAATCCAGGGCAAGCCAGAGGACCCAGACCGGGAGGGGGAAGAATTCATAGGTTTATTGCGGGCCATCCGACTGGGAAAATCACTTTCGTCGTAAATTTCGCCCACCAACTCCTCTAAAATGTCCTCCAAAGTGACCAACCCCACTGTCCCCCCATATTCATCGACAATGATCGCCATGTGTAAGCGCTGCTGTAACATCTCTGTAAGCAAGCTACCCACCCTTTTGGTCTCCGGTACATAAACCGGGGGAATCATAGCTTCTGTGACCGATGGCGACGGGCTATCAACACTAATTGAGCGCATCAGTTGTAGCGCCCGCTTCAAATGCACAATCCCGACAATTTCATCTTTCGATTCTCCCTGGACGGGAATACGAGAATAACCCGTTTCCAAACACAAATCTATCACCTGTTGGACAGTCGCCTGATGGGAAATAGTCCGCATATCAATACGGGGTTTCACCACCTCCCGCGCCATGAGATAATCCATGACGAGGGTTTTATTTAACAGTTGATGTTTTTGCCAGTCCAGTTGACCGCGACCCCCTAAAATCTCAATCATTAACCGTAGTTCCTGCACCGACAAACCGGGTTGTACAGCGCCCCGGTTGATTAACCGGATAATACTTTGGGCAATGGTTTCAAATAGATAAATAACCGGAGACAGGAGAATAGACAGTAGGTAAATCGGACGAATAACGGCCTTAAAAATAGGTAGAACATTGCTAATAGCTAAAGATTTGGGGGTAATTTCCCCAAATACCAACAGCAAAAAGGTGACCACAGCGGTAGCAATTCCTAGCCCGGCATTACCCAACCAGATAGCAAATAAATTACTGGTGATAATTGCCGAGAAGTTATTAACTAAATTATTACCCACCAAAAGAGTCGTAATAAATCGCGCCCGTTTCTCCAAAACCAGGGTAAACATCCGATTAGGATCACCTTGCTCTCGAATTAGCGCCCGCAACTTGAGATTATCTAAGGCTGTGATCGCTGTTTCTGAACCTGCAAAAAATGCCGATAATACCAACATGAACAGCAAAATTAGCAAATCTATCCAGACACTTCCTAACAAAGGTACGGTTACAGCCGTAGTCGCCAGGTATTCCGGGAGGGATATTCCAATCACAGAGGGATACCAAATTCTAAAACTATGATTTTGAAGTTGAGTGACATCGATTCAGTATAGAATCAATCCTTCACTGCTGAATTAAGCGAGTTTAACATAGTTGTTATCGGTTTTTCGGTTACTACCAGGGTAAATTTGTCCCATCCCAGGATAGAAACTGACCACTATGACTGATTTCTAGGCGGTTAATCACGTCTAAGAGTTGTTGTACAGTTCGATTAACTGAAAATAGCTTTTCGGGTGTAACATTTTTTTGAAAGGGTTGGGAAAGCTCTGTGTCTGTGGTCCCTGGGTGTAGCATGACGACAATGGTTTGGGGACTTTTGCGGGAATATTCGATCGCGACTGTTCGCATTAACATATTTAATGCGGCCTTGGAGGCGCGATAACCATACCATCCACCTAAATGATTATCGCCAATACTGCCTAATTTAGCGGAAATTGTGGCGAAAACATGGCGGCGCGGGCTACTAAAAAAGGGTAACAGATGTTTAGCTAACAATACTGCGCCAATACTATTAACCTGGAAATACTCGATGAGGCGATCGCTATTAATTTGTCGCAAACTCTTCTCGGGTTGGAACCCGACACCATGCAATATGCCGACACAATTAACGACCAGGTCTAATTCTCTGGTTTGATGGCTAATAGTTTCCAATGCGGCGACTAGATCAGATTCTTGGGTAATATCCATAGACAGACAGACGAGACGCTGGGGATACCGACTGGCCAAGTTTAACAAGTGTTGGGCGGACTCCCAACGCCGATAAGTCCCATAAATTCTGTCAATTGCTGGGTCTTGTAATAGCATCTCGACAAACCCATAGCCAATACCACCATTAGCACCAACAATCAAAATATGCAATCAATCAAGTCCTTATAGCGATCGACAAATCTGTTTTCTCTATAAATGCCCCTGGGGTATCTATAACCAAAATGGTAGCAGCGATCGGACTCAGACAAGGGATATAGTCTGGGTCTCTGGTTTGTGACTCTGGGTAGGGGTGTACAATATTTTTCGGTTGGGGAACTTTTCAGGTGCGCGGATCTACATTATAATCTAGTGTGTCAAAACCTGTTCCCTGTCTCTTATACCCATTTGATATGTCAGCAAGCGATTTTAGCCGAGGTAATGAGTTTCTCCGTAATGGCCAACTGGAGGAGGCGATCGCTGCTTATCAAAAAGCGATCGGTCAAAACCCGGACTTTTACTTGGCTTACCAAAATTTGGGGGAGGCGCTGGAGAAGTTAGGGCGTTTTGATGAGGCAGTTCAAGCCTATCAAAAGGCGGTGGAATTGAAGCCAGAGGCGGCGTGGTCTTATTTGAGTTTGAGCCGAGTTTTGCGGCAGGTGGGACGGTTTGAGGAAGCCAAAAAGGCAGGCGATCGGGCTATGGAAATTGAGCCTAAGTTGGTGGGGGTGCGATCGTCCCCTTCGGATTTGTCGATGGGATCTACCTATCAAATTAGTTCAACTCCCACGGCAACAAACAATAATTACTCAATTAAAAAAAGCCGTTCTCAGTCAGCAGAAAAGAAAGCATCACCCAGCCGAGTTTCACACCAAAAATCTCAGTTATCATCCTCAAAAAACTTTCTGAAACCTCCTCATTTTACAGCTCAGGATTTTGGGGAAAGGCTTTGGGGTGGGTACTCCCGATATGCTCTACCGGCACTAGAAGAAATTAAGCATGATTTAACAACGTCAAAAAGTGAGCGAATTCAAGCAGCATGGGAGTTAGTTCGTTGGTACTATGTTGACGGTGATTATGAAATCGCATTAGAGAATGTTGAGTTAATCAATATATTGGGTGCTGAAATACATCCGAGGTATTTACTCGCAGAAATTCAATGTTTAATCAAGCTAAACCGTATCAGTAAGGCGGAAAAACGCTTAGATTTTGCCATCCAAGTTCTCGGAGAAAAAGCAGATTTTTGGCTCTTGAAAGCTAACATACAACGGATAGTAGCTTTCCAAAAAGGACAAGGATATGAAGCTACAACCTTGCCTCTGTATTATATTAATAAAATCTACGAAAATAAAGGGCTATCACCTCTTGTCCTCAAGGACTCTAGTTTGCCATTATCCTTATCTAACATTACAGCTCATGCAGAACCCAAGATTAAGAATCAGAAGCTCAAGGTTTCTGTAATTATACCCGCCTACAATGCAGCAGAAACCATACACATCGCTCTGGATAGTCTGCGGGAACAAACCTGGAGAAATATTGAAATTATTGTAGTTGATGATTGTAGTAGTGATAATACCCGTGAAGTAGTGGCAGGATATGTTCAACGCGATCGTCGCGTTAAGCTAATTTCTAAAGATGTTAATGAAGGTTGTTATCCGACTCGAAATCGTGGATTAGCATCTGCAACAGGTGATTTAATCATGGTTAATGATAGTGATGATTGGTCTCACCCACAAAAAATTGAGTATCAAATTGAGGTGATGAATAATCGCAAAAGTTTTTGTATTGCGGTGATTTCTCACTGGGTACGAGTTGATGAAAATCTCATGGTAGTGGGGGGACGGAGACCGAAACATCGGCTTTTCGATCTAAATTTTTCCTCTTTAATGTTCAAAAGAAAAGCCCTAGACAAAGTGGGTGTCTGGGACGCTGTTAGAATTGGGGGGGATACTGAGTTTCAATTAAGACTGGAACAGGTGTATGGTGCTAAAGCCCTGTACCGCATTAAATATGAGGTAATGTTATCTTTGGGAATGGTAAGGGAGGATTCCTTAACTCGTGCCAAAACCACTCATATCAAAACCATGGAATTTGGCATTAGATGGCATTACAGAGATGCTTACAAGTATTGGCATTCTCGGCAGGATTTCCAAACCTCCCCCAAGTTGTCTGAAGAAGTTCGCTCCTTTCCTTGCCCTAGGGGCAATCATCCTTTAAAATCAGAAACATATTTTTACGATGGGGTTGTGGTGGCAGATTGGGCGAACGGTGATAGTGTTTTTGTTTGTAACCTGAACTTTATTGTCGCCGCTCGTCAGTCGGGATTGAAGGTGGCAGCCGTCCATTGGCGCAGCTACAATACCAGTCCTAACATCAGTCTTCAATCTAGCTTTTATGATGTCTGTGTGAAGTATGGGATAGATATACTCACGCCGGGAGACCAAGTTGAGGCTGAAACTATCGTCTTTGGTTGTCCGAAAGCTCTACAGCATAGACTTGATGATTTCCCCGCCATCAACGCTGAAAAATTGATAGTGATTGTGAATCAATTTGCAGAGGGTTTAATTGATGGGTCTGAGCCACAATACGATCCATATATTGTCAGGGCTAATCTCAAAACTATGTTCGGAACAGAGGGAGACTGGATACCTTCTTCTTTATCTATTCAAAGGTTAATGGCTGAAGATGAACGTTACCCCAAGCCATACCCAACTCCCGGGTATCCAATGATGGATGTTGAACAGTGGTGTAGACAAAAGTTGCGGTGGCGGGGTCAGGATAATCAGAAGCCTGTTGTGGGTCGTCACGGGGCTAATACTCCTATGCAATGGCCTGCAGAATTGACGGCTTTAAAGCAAATATATGGTGTAGATAATGCTTGGGATGTGAGAATATTAGGCAGTGCTAAGGGGGCTATTGATTTACTGGGTAAACAGCCTAATAATTGGCAATTTACTTCTGGCGATCGCATGGGTATGCAGGAATTTTTGGAAGATTTAGACTTTTTTATTTATTATCCTCATGAAAGTTATATCGAGGCTTTAGGTCTTGAGATTATACAGGCTATGGCAGTAGGGATTCCCGTCATTATTGACCCTCAGTTTGAAGAAACCTTTGGCGGTGCAGCTTTATATGCCAACCCCGAACAGGTGAGTTTGAGAGTCCGGGAATTATGGTCTGACCCAGATAAATATATAAATCGGGCTAAAATAGGTCGAGATTTTGTCTACAAAAACTGTAATTATAGGAGGGTAATGGATATTATTAATTATGCTAATTAGTCGATATTTTTGAAGCCATCACATGGCACAATATTTTGGTTATTATGAACCGATGATTAATAGCTATTTCGTTGATAATCAAGAATTTTAGAAATATGTCAAACAGTGAATTAAACCAATTAAGCAATCAATACTCTGGCTCTAAACTAGGGAAAACAAAGAACGATAATCGAGCCATAAAGCCCGTTTGTAATCTTTGTGGCTGTGAGAAATTTATAGATAGCATGAACCGAAAAAAAGTCAAGTGTAAAAACTGTGGTTCTGTAGAGAGAACACGCATTATAATGTTGTACCTGAAAAAGTTTTTACTTCCACAGCCAGGAATGAAAGTGCTACATTTAGCTCCTGATTATGGATTGTCAAAATACTTTTCTTCGATTCTTGGGAATAATTATGTACCCACTGACATCAATCCTGATAGGTATACAAAAAAAGGAATTACCAATGTTCGTAAGCTGGATTTATGTAAAGATTTAGATAATTGGCAAACTGAAAGCTTTGATATAGTTGTTCATTTGCACGTTTTAGAACGTATTCCTTGTAACTATACCGCAGTTTTAATTAAGTTAAATAGATTGCTGAAACCAGGTGGAAAACACATTTTTGGTGTGCCAGTTATGGGTAAGGCTTTTCTTGATTCCTTTGGTTCATTAAATCCAGATGAAAATCGTAAGTATTTTGGTCAACAGGATCATATACGCAGATTTAGTTCTTCGGATTTAAAGATGTCTCTGGGTATGGTCGTTCCGGTCAACTTAGATATTCATCTTGAGGATGAGTTCTCAGAACAGGAACTGATGCAATATAATATTCCCAAGTCTAAATGGCGTAACTATGTCGGTTATTCCCTTTTCTTTTTGGATAAAAGTGATTTGCTATTATAAATAATGAAATCTCCAATCAAAAGATATCATCCACCTAACGAATTCCTAAATATTTATAATTTTTGATGAGGTTTTAAGATGAAAGCCAGTGATTTTAGTCAAGGAAACCAACTGCTAAGGAGTAATCAGCTTGAGGAGGCTGTGGCTGCTTACCAAAAGGCGATCGCACATGATCCTAGTTTTCATTGGTATCACCAAAAGTTAGGGGAAAGCCTAGAAAAGTTAGGGCGTTTAGAGGAGGCGGCAGAAGCCTATCAGCAAGCGGTGGAGCGACGCTCTGATCAAGCTTGCTCTAACTGGGATATGGGGAGAGTTTTGCGGGCTTTGGGTCCGGATGAAGAGGCAGTTAAAGTCGAAGAAACGGCGACGGAAATTGAGGAGAAGTTGTCAGAGAGGCGATCGACTTCCCAATTATCTAAACTCCAACCCTCTGAAAAAGAGCAGAGTCAAAATAGACCCACCGAACTCAAAGATGGTATCAAAAAGGAGCAATCATCTTATTGGTCTAAAAGGGAAACCCATATTTATATCTTCGCAGTTAGACAAATTATCAACAAAATTGGCAGTAGTGCTACTTCAATTATCGATGTCGGTTCTAATGGATGTCCTTATATAGATTGGTTTTCGTGGATTCCAGAACGCTATTCTCTGGATTTACGCAATCCTTACAAGGCTCCCGGTGTGGTTTCTTTGACCCAAGATTTTCTCAAATACAATCCCGAAAAACGTTTCGATTTGTTAACCTGTCTTCAGGTTATTGAGCACGTCCCAGATGCGGAAGCATTTTGTCGAAAACTACTCGAAACTGCTCGTGTTTTAGTGGTCTCTGTTCCTTATAAATGGAAAGCAGGTCAAACTAAAGGTCATATCCATGATCCGGTAGACCTCACAAAAATGAATCATTGGTTTGGGCGAGAGCCTAACTATTACAACATTATCAAAGAAATCGAATCACCAGTTCGTCGTATGATCTGTATTTACTATCAGGATTCTGAGAAAAATTGGGATAGAGTTAGAACAGTATTTAAACCCAGTTAATACGGGGATGGTTAAACTATTATGACTTGACAAGCTGAAAATTCATGATAGTCTAGTAATACTGAGAACGTACCAATCTGGTTGTTTTTGTAGTAGCTATATTTGTGGGGTATTGGGTGGTGAGTTATTTTACTAAGGGAAACCAACTGCTAAGGAGTAATCAGCTTGAGGAGGCTGTGGCTGCTTACCAAAAGGCGATCGCACATGATCCTAGTTTTCATTGGTATCACTACAAGCTGGGCTTGGCTTTAGAACAGTTGGGGCGTTTACAAGAGGCTAAGGCAGCTTTTCAGAAAGGATTTGATATCAAGCCGGATCTAAATTTTGGGTGTTTCAAGGTTGGCGAATTGTTACCAAAAACCTCAGACCATCAGGAGCAACCCCAAGATAAGCACCTGCAAGGGTGGAGTGAAAAATTAAATAATTCTCTTGTCGATAACAAATATTATCAAGAGTTATTTGCCAGAGGTTATATTATTTCAAATAAACGAATAACTACGGTTCCTTTTCACTGGAAAAAATCTCGATTTTGTGATATTTACTTCGCTTATGATCCACGTCTTAATTGTCACTTAGCTCGGGAGACAGATGTAGCGGTTATGTGCTTAGGATTAATCTGTGATGTCCGCTTTCCTAAGCAGACAACGGATGAGTGTGTCTCTTTTCTAGCTGAGTCCTTAGCTTCATCAGAATCAATATTCTATGACCGCTTGAGTTATGCGTGCGGTCGGTTTGTAATTGCAGCTTATCAGCCGGAAGTTGGTCTTTTCATCTTAACCGATGCAACGGGTATGAAGTCGGCATTTTACTACAATCAAGAAGCCAAAATTGTAGGTTCACACGCACAACTGGTAGCTGAAAATGCCCAGAATACCGAACGTCGTACTCCGATTCCTTTTAAAATGGGCTATCCCGGAATACAAACCCCATTCCACAATATATTTTTATTAACACCCAATACCCAGCTCAATTTTGATAATTTTTCCATCAGGCGATTTTTCCCTGTATCACCATTGATTTCATTAAACCTAGAGCAAGCTGTGGAGAGGGTGGCTGAGTATTTTAAAGGAGCAATGCAACACTTTGCAACTTTTTATCAAAATTTAATATCTCTGACTGCCGGATTGGATTCTAGGGTAACACTTGCTTTAAATAAAAACCACAGTAATGTCAGATATTTTACATACTACAGAAGGGATAGTGTTGACACTGATAAATATGATAAAATGGTAGCTGAAAACCTAGCCCATAAATTTGGCTTATCACATGAGATTTTATATTTAAGTCAATATCCTAAAGAAAAGCAAGAGTTTTTAAGTATTTTGAATAATAATACATATTATTCCCATAACAGAAGCTTGGCATTTGTTTATTATCAAAAATTTTCTCAGAGTGCAAATTTAATTCATGTGCGTTCTAATGTTTCAGAAACTGGGAGGGAGTTTTATAAAAACACAAAATTTCCTATCTTGTCTGCTAAGGATTTAGCTTATCTATATTTAATTGGTAGCTCAAATCATCGACCAGAGTATATTGCTGAAGTGATTCGTAAGTTTGAAGAATTTGACAGAATTACCAACATCATGCAATGTCAAAGTTTAATTGATATTAAGTCTCTGTTTTATTGGGAGTTTAGGATGGCAGCATGGCACTCACAGGTCGTCATTGAATCTGACCCAGCATTTGATACTGTTTCGATTTATAACTGTAGAAAAACCTTGGAAATTATGTTATCTATCACAAGAGAAGAGAGGGAGAAAAGTTTGATTTTGAAGAAAATAATAAACAATGAATCGCCTGAACTTACAGAATTTAAGATAAATGGGAAAGGTTTTTGGAGTTGACTAACTTACCTTACTTAGATAAAACTTACTACAATTTAGGATAGATAATTTCCAGTAAATTTTCAATTATATATGGTATATATGGTATATATGGTAGTTTTTTCTGATGAACAACCTGTTTTTGTGCTTCAGAATTTATAAAATTCCTGAATTTGTGACGGTCTATAAAAGTGCTTTGTAAACTGAGAATTTAACATCTTGTCTAAATAGTCTCCCGGAAGCACCAGTTTTTCCTTAAACTCTTTAAATAGGTGACTATACCACTTCTGGGAACTAAGATTTTGGTTTTCTAGGTGAAAGTTGCTGATACCTGTAAACATTCGGATAACCTCCTGTTTTTGGCTATCCATTAGTTCCGCTTGCATAATCAAAATATGGTAAGATTCATGTAAGTAGGTTTGCCATCCTAATAATGAAAAAGGCTGGCTGTAAATATCAAAATTTAAGCATTTCTTGAACTCTCTATCAAACCAAATTAGGGGATAGTTGAGGTCTAATGTCCAAAATTTATTAATCAGTTCTTCAATACTCAACTGTAGGATTTGTTCTGGGCTTAAATGGGGGTAATATGTATCGAGGTTTTGAAAAAAGCCACTAATATTGACAGCAATGGGATTTCTGACCAGTGAAATAATTTTTAATGGTTCTCCTAACCAGTTTTTTAACACAAAATAGCCATCTATACAATGCCCTTTGTGCATATTTTTTTGTAGATATGTTTCCTCTAAGAAATGAATATCATAGACCTGTGAACTATGGTTTTTTAAAGATGTGGAAATGGAAGTTGAACCCACTTTTCCCATGGTGTAAACCAAAAAACGCTGCTGTTGATTTTGATGGGGTAATGGGGACGAACTCTGATATTTTTTGATGAGGGTATTTAAGAATGATTTTGCTGGTTGGTGTTCGGGATGGGATTTTAATAACTGATGCAGGCATTGTATCGCCTGTTGAGAATTACCCATTTTCTCTAAGCAGCAGGCTTTTTGATAGTAAAACTCGCTTAAATCCGGTCGCAACTTAATACATTTTTCCCAAATATCTAAAGCTGTTTTATGCTGTCCTTGCTGGCTTAAATCCATGGCTGTTTGGCGCATGGTTCTGATATATTTGCGACCAGTAAACCGCATTTTATCAATCACGGTTTCGGCTTCCATATTGATGGTAACGGCGGTGGGGTGTTTGAGGGGAAAGCTGATTGATTGAGTGGGTAAATTAGCGATTTCATCAACTTCCCAGGTAGTATGGGCTGCATCTGCGCCAAAACCAACATTAGAAATTAAGTTATGATTGGGAATGATAGATAAACCTTTATTTATCAAACAAGTAAACGTCCAAGCCCATCCCCATGAGTTAAAACCATTGTAGGTTAAATCAAAGATTTCTGCCCAATATTCGGCGCGTTCTTGACTTCCCAATAAATCCCTTAACCAATGGCGATCGCACTCCGTTAGCCAAGACTTTAAATCCGGTTCAAATAACCGCCAAGCTCGCCGCCATGTCGCCCATCCCCAATAAAAGCTATACTGGGAAAAATAATAGCTGGAATTTGCCGATTGATAGCCGTGGGTATTTTCTCCGGTAATTTGGAAAATTTGGTGATCATCACGATAGCGGATTAATAACTGTTGGCAAAATTGAAAAAAACTGATGTCGGGGATACAGTCATCTTCTAAGATAATCGCTTCTTCCACTAAACCAAACACCCAATTTAGTCCACTGGCGACTCGCTGTTTACAACCTAAGTTAAAATCCGAGTAGTTGGTTAAAACTTGACAATCCCAATCAACCCTATCAATAATGGCGCGAGTTTGGGCGCATTTTTGGGCTTCTAAATCATTGCCGGGTTCGGGACCATCAGCAATCACCAGTAACTGCTGAGGCTTGACTTGGCGAATTACATCAAACACTTTTTGGGTGGTATCTGGTCGCCTAAAGATGAGTAAAACGACGGGGGTGGTGAAAGATTCAATTTCGGGCATTGATAAATGATGACAAGGTTTCTTGATGTGGTATGGGCTGATCCGATATGATACAATCTTTTCAGCCGTAATCAAGTTTGACTCAGCACCAACCCCGTCCCAAAAGATGAAAACTGACAAACTATTTTATCGCATTTTCCTATGGCAGCCGGAACTGATTGCTGAGTTAGTGCCGGGCATTCCCATGGACTGCCAATTTGATTATAGCGCTCCGGTGGTCAAAGAACAGGAACAGCGTATTGATGGCTTATTTACCCCTGTGGGGGATGATAACCCAGATTTGCCCTTGGTGTTCGTGGAAG
>Ga0213835_100151_pt1 | contig 85662 bp, 78 predicted proteins | sample SWPATP01_FD_160576 | JGI IMG/M metagenome (GOLD analysis project Ga0213835, IMG submission 160576) | Coastal seawater microbial communities from Marineland, Florida, United States - SWPA TP0 #1 | ecosystem: Environmental > Aquatic > Marine > Coastal | place: USA: Florida | collected 2016-08-05 | reverse complement strand
CGTCGCATCGAAGGCGAAGAGCGCAACGAGCTGCGTGAAGCGCTCAACGGCCTGATCGCCCCTGCCGACATGGGCCTGATCGTTCGCACCGCCGGTCTTGGCCGCAGCAGCGAAGAAATGCAGTGGGACCTCGACTACCTGCTGCAACTGTGGACTGCCATCAAAGAGGCCTCCCAGGACCGCGCCGCGCCTTTCCTGATCTACCAGGAAAGCAACGTCATCATCCGCGCCATCCGTGACTACCTGCGCCAGGACATCGGCGAAGTGCTGATCGACAGCGTCGAAGCTCAGGAAGAAGCACTGACTTTCATCCGTCAGGTGATGCCGCAGTACGCCAGCAAGATCAAGCTGTACGAAGACAGCGTTCCCCTCTTCAATCGCTTCCAGATCGAAAGCCAGATCGAGACCGCTTTCCAGCGCGTCGTCGAACTGCCTTCCGGCGGTTCCATCGTCATCGATCCTACCGAAGCGCTGGTGTCCATCGACATCAACTCGGCGCGCGCCACGAAAGGCAGCGACATTGAAGAGACGGCTCTGCAGACCAACCTTGAAGCGGCTGAGGAAATCGCCCGTCAACTGCGTCTGCGTGACATCGGCGGCCTGATCGTCATCGACTTCATCGACATGACTCCGGCCAAGAACCAGCGCGCCGTGGAAGAAAAAGTCCGCGAATGCCTGGAAGCCGACCGCGCCCGCGTGCAGATCGGCCGCATCTCGCGTTTCGGCCTGCTGGAAATGTCCCGTCAGCGCCTGCGTCCATCCCTGGGCGAAAGCAGCGGCATCGTCTGCCCACGCTGCAACGGCACCGGCATCATCCGTGACGTCGAATCCCTGTCGCTGGCCATCTTGCGCCTGATCGAAGAAGAAGCCCTGAAAGACCGCACTGCCGAAGTGCGCGCTCAGGTGCCGATCCCGGTCGCCGCGTTCCTGCTCAACGAAAAACGTAATTCGATCACCAAGATCGAACTGCGCACCCGCGCCCGCATCGTCATTCTGCCGAACGACCATCTGGAAACGCCGCACTTCGAAGTCCAGCGTCTGCGCGACGACAGCCCGGAAGCTCACAGCCTGCAGTCCAGCTATGAAATCGCTGCGGCCGCCGCTGAAGTGGAAGAAGTCCAGCCAGCCGCTGCCACCCGCACCCTGGTTCGCCAGGAAGCCGCAGTCAAAACCGCACCGGCTCGTGCCAACGCTCCGGTTCCGACCGAAGTCGCTGCACCGGTTGCGCCAGCGCCGGTGGCTCATGAGCCAAGCCTGTTCAAAGGCCTGGTGAAATCCCTGGTCAGCCTGTTCGCGACCAAGGAAGAGCCTGTTGCGCCCGTTGCCGCCGTTGAAAAACCGGCTGCCGAGCGCCCTGCCCGCAACGAAGAGCGTCGCAACGGTCGTCAGCAGAGCCGCAGCCGTAACGGCCGTCGCGATGAAGAACGCAAGCCGCGCGAAGAACGTGCACCACGTGCCGAGCGTGAAGAACGCGCGCCACGTGAAGAACGTGCCCCTCGCGAAGAACGCGCACCGCGTGAAGAGCGTGCCCCACGTGAAGAGCGTGCACCGCGCGAGCCACGTGAAGCCCGTGAAGACAGCGCCCCACGTGAAGAACGCGCACCTCGCGCGCCGCGTGAAGAGCGTCAGCCACGTGCCCCGCGTGAAGACCGCAAGCCTCGCGAAGAGCGCGTACGTGAACTGCGCGAGCCCCTGGATGCCGCCCCGGCCGTCAACGTCCCTCGCGAAGAGCGTCCTGAGCGCGCCCCGCGTGAAGAGCGTCAACCACGTCCGCCGCGCGAAGAGCGCAAGCCGCGTGAAGAGCAGACCGCCGTTGCTGAAGACGAAACCTTGCTGAACAACGAAGAGCAGCAGGATGACAACCAGGAGCACGCAGAAGGCGATCGCCCTCGTCGTCGTTCCCGTGGCCAGCGTCGTCGCAGTAACCGTCGTGAGCGCCAGCGTGATGCCGACGGCAACGTGATCGAAGGTTCGGAAGGCAGCGAAGGCGCCGAGTCCGACGCCGAAGTCCGTAACGAGGGCAACAGCGAAGAAATCGCCGCTGGCCTGGCTGTGACCGCTGCCGTTGCCGAGGCCGTGATCAGCGCACCCGCTGAAGCCGAAGCTCATCGTCAGGCCGAGCGCGCCACTGCGGTGGTCGAAGCGCCTGCCGTTGAGGCTGCTCCGGTCGAGCAAGCCGAAGCGCCAGTGACACAAGCCCCTGTCGTCGAAGCTGCCGTTGTCGAAGCACCGGCTGTGGAACAACCCGCTGCCCCGAGCAAACGTTCGGTCATGCCGGAAGTTGAAGTCGCGACGTTCGACGCATCGCTGAGCCCCTTCGAGCGTCAGGTGAAAGCCGCTGCCGAAGCCGAGCAACCTGCTCCGGCCGTTGAAGAGGCACCCGCGGTGGTTGACGCGGTGGTTGAACAGGCGCCGGCGCCAGCACCGGTCTTTGAAGCACCCGCTCCTGTCGTTGACGCCCCGGCTCCATCGCCAGTGGTCGAAGCTCCTGTCGAAGCGCCGAAAGCCGCTGAGCCAGTGGTCCAAGCCCCGGTTGAAACCGCTGCACCGGAAATCGTCGCCGCGCCAGTGGCTGCCGAACCGGCTCCAGCACCGGCCCCTGCGCCAGTCGAGGCTGAAAAGCCAGCACTGCCAATGGCCAGCACCGGTCGCGCACCGAACGATCCTCGTGAAGTTCGCCGCCGTCGCCTGGAAGCCGAGCGTCTGCAGAAAGAAGCTGAAGCTGCTGCCGCACAGGTCAAGGAAGTGGTGACCGAGAACGGTGAAGAGCTGGAAGAAAGCAAAGAGCCAAAGCCTTTGTAATCCCCGGTAAATGAAAAAGCCCCGCCTGTGTGATGCAGGTGGGGCTTTTTTATGTCTGCCGTTTGGCTATCAGACTGCCGACCTCAGCGCCTGAAACCTATTTGAACAGCAACGCCGACGGCACATCGACGTCCCACAGCACGCCCGGATCGTCGACCACAATCTCGTTCACCTTCGCCCCCTTGAACAAGCGCCTGGCGCCCTTCTCCCCTGCCAGCCCCATCAACGCCGGACCAAACGCCCGCCCGAACCCCACGGGATGCCCATACTGCCCCTCAAAGACAGGCACGCTGATAGCGTCCGCTGTCAGTGACTGAGCCACACGTTCAAGGGTATCCACCTGGATGAAAGGCATGTCGCCCAGGGAAATCAGCCAGCCGCGATAATCAGGCTGCGCCGAGACGGCCGCTGCGATGCTGTCGCCCATGCCCGGGGAATCGAGCACGACAACCTCACAGCGGTGACGCAAGGCCAGTTCGGCGACACTGGAATAGTTGGGACGGGTGAGCAGCACGATCTTGTCGACCACGCGGCTGAGGCTGACCAGAACGTGCTCAAGCACAGCGCGCTCGACGCCATCGCGCCCTGTGCATTGCGCCAGCAGCTTGTTGCGATGGGCACCGGCGATCTGCCGGTACCGGCTTCCCTGCCCGGCAGCAAGGACGATGGCGCATAGGGTTTCAGGCATGCTTGGCCTCTGATCCAGGATGTGTTCACACCAAAATGCAAAGGCCGCGCCAAAAAAGCGCACTGCCGTTCAACAGAGCCGGATCAGTACAGGTTAGGCTCCATTTCCAGCGAGACGCCAAAACGCTCGAGGATATCGGCCTGAATCCCTTGCGCCAGGTTCAGCAGATCCTGCCCGGACGCCGCGCCGTAGTTGACCAACACCAGCGACTGCAGCGCATGAACCCCGGCATCGCCCTCACGAAAGCCCTTCCAGCCCGCTTGCTCGATCAGCCAGCCGGCAGCAAGCTTCACCTGCCCGTCAGCCTGAGGATAAGCCACCAGCCCCGGATGCGACTCTCGAATGCGTGCCGCCAGTTCGGCAGGCACCAGCGGGTTCTTGAAAAAGCTGCCGGCGTTGCCGAGCACGGCGGGGTCCGGCAGCTTCTCGCTGCGGATCGCACAGATTGCCCGGCTGACGTGGATCGGCGTCGGTTCAGTGATGCCCTGCTCCTGCAGACGCTGGCGCACCGGGCCGTAGTCCAGATGCAGCTGAGCGGCGAAACTCAGGCGAAAACGCACGCGCAGGATCAGCCAGCGCCCGGTTTCGTGCTTGAAGATGCTGTCGCGATAACCAAAAGCGCAATCGTCCAGCGAGAACTCGCGCAGCTCGCCGCTCTGGCGATCCAGGGCGATCAGGCTGTGGAAAACGTCCTTGATCTCGACGCCATAGGCGCCGATGTTCTGCATCGGTGCAGCGCCCACGGTGCCGGGGATCAGGCTAAGGTTTTCCAGCCCTGACAGGCCTCGGGCCAGCATTTCCTGCACAAACGGGTGCCACGGCTCGCCTGCTTCGGCTTCCACAATCGCTGCGCCACAGTCTTCGTGGGTCAAGCGAATGCCGCGACTGGCCATGCGCAGCACCAGCGCATCGATGTCGCCGGTCAGCAGCAGGTTGCTGCCGCCGCCGATCACCAACAGCTCGACCTTGTGTTCGGCCGCGTAAGCCAGGGCCTCCCGGACATCGGCGTCGCTGTGGGCCTCAGCGAACAGGCGAGCGCGCACGTCAACGCCAAAGGTGTTGAACGGCTTGAGCGAGACATCGGATTGGATCTGCAGGCTCATGCAAGCACCTGCGCAGCGAGCGCCTGAACGCAGCGGTCGGTCACGGTCAAACCTCCAGCAAGCGCCGTACGCGCTCCAGGTCTTCAGCCGTGTCGACGCCCGCAGGCGGCGCTTCCAGTGCATCGGCGACGTGAATCCGCACGCCATGCCACAGGGCACGCAATTGTTCGAGGTTCTCGGTGTTTTCCAGCCAGCACGGGCCCCAGCTGACGAAGTCATGCAGAAAACCGGCGCGATAGGCGTAGATGCCGATATGACGGCGATACGGCACGCCTTCCGGCAGCTCGTCGCGGGTCTTGGCCAAGGCATCGCGAGCCCAGGGCAGCGGCGCGCGGCTGAAAGTCAGGGCCAGGCCGTTGAGGTCGGAGCTGACCTTGACCACGTTCGGGTTGAACAAGGCCGTCACGTCGTCGATCGGCTCGGCCAGGGTCGACATGCGCGCTTCAGGGTGCGAAGCGAGGTTGTCGGCCACCTGATCGATCACCGACGGTGGAATCATCGGCTCATCGCCCTGCACGTTGACCACGATCGCGTCGTTGGCAAGGCCCAGCAGCGAAGCCACTTCAGCCAGGCGATCGGTGCCGGAATTGTGGTCGTCGCGGGTCATCAGCACTTCGGCGCCAAAGGCCAGACAGGCCTCGACGATGCGTTGATCATCGGTGGCCACGACCACGCGCTCGGCACTGCTTTTGCGCGCCTGTTCCCAGACGTGCTGGATCATCGGCTTGCCCGCGATGGTTTTCAGTGGTTTGCCGGGAAAGCGACTGGAGCCGTAACGCGCCGGAATAACAACGGTAAACGCTGCAGTCATTTGTCCAGACGCTCGTCAGTGGTCAGGGTGCGGGCTTCGCTTTCAAGCATCACCGGGATGCCGTCGCGAATCGGGTAGGCCAGGCCTGCGCCCTTGCTGATCAGCTCGGTCTTGTCGGCGCTGAGCTTGAGCGGACCTTTGCAGATCGGGCAAGCGAGGATGTCGAGCAATTTGGTGTCCATTAGAGAAATCCTGAGCGAGTCATGGCAAAAGCCGGGTTAACTGCGAATCGAACCAACTGACGAAGGCCGGGGAAGGCACGGCTTCCACGGCCAGGTACCACCAGTCGGGCGCCGCGAAGGCCGCACACTTCACGGCGTCTTTCTCGGTCATGACCAACGGCAGGGCTGGCGTGAAGGCCAACGCCTGCGCACTGAACTCGGCATGATCGGCGAATGCATGGGGAACAGGCCGCCAGTGTAGTCCTTCGAGGGTGTTGAAGAAACGTTGCGGATTACCGATTCCGGCCACGGCGTGGAGGGCCTGACCGGGTGGAAAATGATCGACCGGGCGATGCTCGCCCGTCAGCAGGTTGACCAGCGCGGTGGGCTGCAAGGTAAAGGCATAACCGTCATCGCGATCCTCACGGGCGCCGTTGTAGAGCAGCGCATCGACGCTTTGCAGGCGCTCGACAGGCTCGCGCAACGGCCCCGCAGGCAGGCAACGGCGATTGCCCAGCCCGCGCGCGGCGTCGATCAATACCAATTCCAGGTCACGGGCCAGACGATAGTGCTGCAGGCCGTCGTCGGACAGGATCACGTCCAGCGACTCCTCGGCGAGCAAGGCGCGTACGGCCCGGGAGCGATCGGGGTCGATCATCAGCGGCACGCCGGTGCGTTTGACGATCAGCAGGGGTTCGTCGCCGGTCTGATCGGCGCTCTGCTGGGCGAGCACGCGCCACGGCAGGCTCGGCGGTTTGGCGCCATAGCCGCGGCTGACCACGCCGACCCGCTGGCCACGCTTGCGGCAGTAATCGATCATCCACAGGATCAGCGGCGTCTTGCCGGTGCCGCCGACAGTAATGTTGCCGACCACGATGACCGGCACCGGGGCTTTGTAGATCTCGCCCTGCCCGGCCACGAAACGCGCGCGCTTGTTGTTGACCACCCGCCGATACAGGGCTTCGAGCGGGCGCAGCAAGGTCAGCGCCGGATGGCCGTTGTACCAGGCGTCAAGCAAACGGTCGGTCAGTGCCATCAGTTAGCCGATGCGGCCTCGACAGTGGTCATGCGCAAATGGGCGAAACCCAGCTTGCCCGCGGCGTCCATGGCGGTGATCACCGCTTGGTGCGGGGTCTTGCCATCGGCGCTGATCGACAGCGGCAGGCTGGTGTCGCCACCGGATTCCTTCTGCAGCGCGTCGATCAGGGTTTCCAGCTTGCTGTCGCCCAGCAGGGTGTTGTTCACCGAATACGCGCCCTCGGCATTGATAGTGATGTCGACGTGCTTCTTGTCGACATCATCGGCCGACGCGCCAGTCACCGACTGCGGCAGGTCCACGCGCATCTGCGTTTCGCGGGTAAAGGTGGTGGTGACCACGAAAAACAGCAGCAGGATGAACACCACGTCGATCAGCGACACCAGGTTGATGTCGATGGTCTCGCGGGCCTTGCGACGACGGAACTTCACTTCTTGCGACCCTCGCCACGGGCGGCGGCCTTGAGGTCAGGCTTGGCGTCGGTGAGGTCGACATCGCGATCGCCCTGCACCACTTCCACCAGTTTGATCGCTTCCTGTTCCATGCCGACCACCAGCTCGTCGACGCGGTTTTGCAGGTAACGATGGAAGAAGATGGCCGGAATCGCCACGGTCAGGCCCGACGCGGTGCAGATCAGCGCCTTGGAGATACCGCTGGCGAGCATGCCTGCGTTACCGGTCATGCCGGTGGCGGTGAACGAGCCGAAGATGTCGATCATGCCCAGCACGGTGCCCAGCAGACCCAGCAACGGCGCCATGGCGGCGATGGTGCCGAGGGTCGCCAGGTAGCGCTCCAGGTCGTGAATCACGCGGGCGGCGGCCTCTTCGATGCACTCTTTCATGATCTCGCGACCATGACGGGAATTGGCCAGGCCGGCAGCAAGAATCTCACCCAGCGGCGAATCGGCGCGCAGCTCCTTGAGCTTCTCGCTGCTCAGCTGTTTGTCCTGAATCCAGCGCCACACCTGACCGAGCAGATGCGGTGGCGTAATGCGGCTGGCGCGCAAGGTCCACAGACGCTCGATGATGATCCCGACGGCGGCGATGGAACTCAAAATGATCGGTAGCATCATCCAGCCACCAGATTTGACCAGCTCCCACACAGCAACCACCCCCTGAAAAAAAGTGGCGCCACTCTACCATAGCGTCGCGGACTCGCCGAACCCGTCGATCAATGACCGACAATTTCATTCACGCCAGAAACGCCGCGCTGCGCGCTCGGCCTGAACGCCGCCAAACGTCCCTAATTGCAAGGTGATGGCACCGAGTTCGGCGCTGTCATGGGTGTCGATTCCAAACCAGCGATAACGCGACATGATCAGCGGGTGCGGGTGGCCGAAGGCATTGTTTCGCCCTCGGGAAATCAGCACGCCCTTGGGCGAAACCGCGTTGAGAAAGCGCTTGGATGACGAGGTGCGGCTGCCATGGTGGGGGGCTTGCAGCCAATCGGCGCGCACATCAAAACCGCTGTCGAGCATGGCGCGCTCGGCATGAATATCGATGTCACCGGTCAGCAACAGGCGCTCACCCCTCGCGTCCACGCTCAAGACACAGGAGGCGGGATTACTCTCGTCGGCCTGGTCCCAGATCCACGTCGCGAAGCTCACTTCATTCCAGGTCCAGGTCTCACCGTTTTGGCAGCGCTCGACCGGTAGCTCCGGTGGCATCCGTTCGATGTCGCCGCCAAGGATTCGGGAGACCGGCAGCGCTTGAACAATGGCAGGCGCACCTCCGGCATGATCGGCATGGGCATGACTGATGAGCAGGGTGTCCAGATGGCGAATGCCGGCGCGGCGAATGGCAGGCAAAACCACCCGCTCGCCAGTGTCGAACTCGCCAAAACGGGGGCCTGCGTCGTACAACAGCGCGTGATCGCGGGTACGCAGCAGGATCGCCAGGCCCTGCCCTACGTCCAGCTGCACGACCTCGACCTCGCCTTGCGGGAGGCTTTTCTGCGGCGCGAACACACACAGCAACAGCATTGGCCAGCCCAACGGACGCATCGGCACGCCTTTGGGCAGCAACAGCAGAAACGCGCCGAGCAGGCTTAGCGGCCAGATCCAAATCGGCACGGCGGGGCCCGTCCAGGCAGGCAACCCATCGGCCATGTAAGACAGAAACCGAAACAACCCCTCCATCGAGCCGCCCGCGAGCCAGAGCAGACTCTCGCCAATCAGCGGAATCGCCAGAAAAAACGTTCCGAACAGCGCCAACGGCAAGATGAAGAGGCTGACCCACGGCACGGCGACCAGATTGACCAGCGGCCCGCTGAAACTCACTGGCAGATTCAACGCCAGCAGCACCGGCAGCAGCCCCAAGGCAATCAGCCACTGCGCCCGCGACCAACTCTGCAGCCAACTCCAGGCGCCCAGGCGGCCGCCGAAGATCAACATGAGAATCCCCACAGCCGCGAACGACAGCCAGAAGCCCGGACGCAGGCTGACCAGCGGTTCGGCAAGCAGCACCAGATTCAGCGCGATCAGCATCGCCCAGACCACGCCCAGATGACGAAAGCGCAGACGCCATAACAACACCAGCCCGAGCATTACGCAGGCCCGCTGCACCGGCACGTCGAAACCGGCGAGAAACCCATAGGTCAGGGCGCCACTGAACGCCAGCACACAGGCCGACGGCAGCCAGGGGATGACTCGCGGCCACAGCCCCCAGCGCGCAAGGCCTGCGACCAAACCGTAGAGCAGCCCGGCGAGCAAGCCGATGTGGGTGCCGGAAATCACCAGTAGGTGCACGGTGCCGGTGTCCTGTAACACCTGCCAGTCCGCGGGGCTGAGCCCGGAGTCGTCGCCCAGCACCAAGGCCGCGAGGCCACCCTCGTGCCCTTGAGCATCCACCGCCAGCAAGCGCTGACGAATCCCGTCACGCCAGGATTGGCCTGCGGCGGTGAGTCGCTGGCCGTCGACCACCGTGCCAGTCCCGCCAATGCGCTGAGCCAGCAGCCAGGCTTCGTAATCAAAGGCGCCCGCATTGGCCAGGCCCGCAGGGCGCTTGAGCTTGACCGCCAGCCGCCAGCGTTCGCCGCTGCGCACCTCGGGGCCGGCGTACCAGGCGATGCGCAGGCGTTCTGGCAGACGGCTGCGACGTGACAGCGGGTCTTGCAGCTCAAAGCGCACCACGCCATCGACCGTGCCTGGCAGGCCGATGACCTTACCTTCGAGCCAGAGGGTCTGGCCGTCGAGGCGTTCAGGCAAGCGATCGTCCAGCGCCGACTTGGCCGACACACAGGCCCAGGTCAGGCCGAACAGAAAGAACGCCAGCGGATACGTGCGAAACGGCAGCAGCATCAGCGCGACCACCGGCATCGCCAGCATCAACCAGACCGGCGGTAAGGCCGGCAAAAAACGCAGGACCAGCAACCCTGCCGCAAGCGCCACCATCCCTGTGCGCATAAGGCTTTCCCTTCGCAACCGATGAAATCCACCCTCTTGGCTTAGCCCATCGAAGCGGCGGCGCTTTTATTAATTGTCACAATGTCTGAATTTCCCTGGTTCACTATCCATGCATACTGGCCCGAATTTCCCGCACTGACCCTCCGGATTTCCTGTATGCCACGTCACCTGATCAAGCGGTACATGCCCGATCCGAACAGCATCCGGGAACACAAATCCTTACGCTTTCTCGGCACCCTCCTCCACGACCCCAACCTCTGGCACCTCAATCGCCACTCTGTCGCCCGGGCCATGGGCATCGGCCTGTTTGCCGCGCTGATGCCGATGCCCTTGCAGATGTTGCTGGCGGCGTTTCTCGCGGTGTGGGTGCGCGCCAACATGCCGATTGCGGTGAGCCTGTGCTGGCTGACCAACCCGCTGACAATGCCGCCGGTGTTCTATTGCACGTACAAGATCGGCGCTCTGCTGATGGGGCTGCCGCCGAGAAGCTTTCCGGATGAGATGAGCTGGGAGTGGATCAGCGGACAGCTGTCGACGCTGTGGCAGCCGTTTCTGCTGGGATCGCTGGTGGCGGGGGTTGTGCTGGGGATTGTGGGGTATTTCGGGACGATGGCGTACTGGCGCTGGTGGGTGGGGCGGCAGTGGAAAACCAGGAAGCAGAAACGCAGTTGAACGGTGGGAGCGAATTCATTCGCGATGGGGTGGTTCATCCGACACAGATGTGTTGAATGTACCGCCCTCTCGCGAATGAATTCGCTCCCACAGGTTTGTCCGTCAGGCAGGCAGATCGTGCCGCAGCATTACTGCCGCATCCCGCGCCCACTCACCAGCAGGCGCGCACAACCCAGGTACAGGACAACGGTCGCCACGACCATGAACGCCAGCGCAATGCTGATCTTGATGTCCGACACACCCAGAATCCCGAAACGGAACGCATTGACCATGTGCAAGACAGGATTGGCCAGGGAAACGGTCTGCCAGAACGGCGGCAGCAGGTTGATCGAGTAGAACACCCCGCCCAGGTAGGTCAGCGGCGTCAGCACGAAGGTCGGGATGATCGAGATGTCATCGAAGTTGCGCGCGAACACGGCATTGATGAAGCCCAGCAGCGAGAAGATCGTCGCGGTCAGCAGTACCACAACAATGGTCACGCCCAGGTGATGCACCTGCAGGTCGGTGAAGAACATCGACAGGATGGTCACGATCACGCCCACCGCCAGGCCGCGCAGCACGCCGCCGATGGTGTAGCCAATGAGAATGGTGTGCGGCGAAACCGGCGACACCATCAGCTCTTCCACCGAGCGCTGGAATTTCGCGCCGAAGAAACTCGATACCACGTTGCCGTAGGAGTTGGTGATCACCGACATCATGATCAGGCCCGGCACGATGTACTGCATGTAAGTGAAGCCACCCATGTCACCGATCTGTCGGCCAATCAGGTTGCCGAAGATCACGAAGTACAGAACCATGGTGATCGCCGGCGGCAGCAAGGTCTGCGGCCAGATGCGCATGAAGCGGCGGACTTCGCGGTACACGATGGTGTTCATCGCGATCAGGTTGGGGCGCAGCTCGGAACTCATACCGCCACCTTCGACAGGTTCTTCTCGACCAGGCCCACGAACAGCTCCTCAAGGCGATTGGTTTTATTGCGCAGGCTCAGCACCTGCACGTTCTGCAACGCCAGCTGACCGAACAGCGCGGTAATGCCGATGGTCTTGTCGACCTGCACTTCCAGGGTGTGGTCATCCACCAGCCGCGACGGGTAGCCGACCAGCTGCGGCGCGGTGCGCATCGGGTCTTTCAGATCGAGCAGGAAAGTCTCGACGTGCAGTTTGTTGAGCAACGTCTTCATGCCGGTGTTTTCGATGATGGTGCCGTGATCGATGATGCCGATGTTGCGGCACAGCTGCTCAGCCTCCTCCAGATAGTGCGTGGTGAGGATGATGGTGATGCCCTTCTCGTTCAGCTCGGTGAGAAAGGTCCACATCGAACGGCGCAGCTCGATGTCCACGCCTGCAGTCGGTTCGTCGAGGATCAACAGACGCGGTTCGTGGATCAACGCGCGAGCGATCATCAAACGACGCTTCATGCCGCCGGACAGCGAGCGCGAAGGCACGTTGCGCTTGTCCCACAGGCCCAGTTGGGTCAGGTACTGCTCGGCGCGTTCCTTGGCGATCTTCGGCGCGATGCCGTAGTAACCGGCCTGGGTCACGACGATGTCGAAGGTCTTCTCGAACTGGTTGAAGTTGAACTCCTGAGGCACCACGCCGATCGAGCGCTTGAGCTGCGCAGGGTTGCGATCCAGGTCGTGGCCAAAGATGTTCACCGTGCCCGTGGTCTTGTTGACCAGGGTCGAGATGATCCCGATGGTGGTGGATTTGCCGGCGCCGTTGGGGCCGAGCAATGCGAAGAAATCACCCTCGGCAACATCCAGATCGATGCCCTTGAGGGCCTGGAAACCGTTGCCGTAGGTCTTGGTTAGCTGCCGGATGGACAGAGCTGAACTCATGACTGAAAACACACCAATAAAAGGAAAAGGGAGAAAAAACGAAGACAAAATGCGCGATTATTGCAGCGGGTTTCAGCGCCCAGAGTTTTTTGTGAAAAAACTCGATCTTCTGTAACAACCCGTTGCAACCGCGGCGTGTAGCAATGTTGCTTGCCGACGCCGCGCAAGTACAGCGAGATCTATTGATAGTAGTTATTAATCTAACGCTGTCCGCCTCAGGTCAGCGGGGTCATCACCGCTGCGCGATACGCCGGACGCTGCTGCAGACGCTCGTACCAGGCTTTGAGGTGAGGCAGCTCTGCGCGTTCAATCGGCATTTCGAACCAGGCATAGGCGAAGCAACCCAACGGGATGTCGCCCATGCCGAACGCCTCGCCCGACAGGTACGGCTGGGTGCTCAGGGCCTTGTCGACGATGCGCAATAAACCTTCGATGGTGACCTTGGCCACGTTGATCTGCGCCCAGTCCCGCTGATCGGCAGGGGTGCGTACCACGCCCCAGAATACGCTGCGGAAAGGCCCGGCAAGGGTCGAGGTGGTCCAGTCCATCCACTTGTCGGCCTGGGCGCGGGCCTTGGGGTCGCTCGGGAACAGCGCCGAATCGGGTGCGTATTGCGCCGCCAGGTAACGCACGATGGCGTTGGATTCCCACAGCACGAAATCGCCGTCTTCGATCATCGGCACCACGCCGTTGGGGTTTTTGGCCAAGTATTCAGGCTGGTCATTGATGCCGAACGCGCCACCGGCATTGATCGACTCATAGGCCAGGCCCAGTTCTTCTGCGATCCATAGCGCCTTGCGAACGTTGGACGAGTTCTTGCGGCCCCAGATTCTCAACATGGTTCGTGTTCTCCCGTACATGGTGGCAACGAATTAGTGGCATATGCCGGTGGGTCGCCAGTCTACCCTCAGCGGGTGACAAAGGGGGTATTCAAGCCACAACTTCACGCGCATCGGCCAGCCCTCGAACTCCCAAGACAGCACGGGGTCACTATCGATGCGCGGGCCAGAGCGGCTGCCCGTGGTGTCGATGGCGCTCAACTTCGCCGTCATCTCGGAGGGATTCTTATGCTGTTGTTGTGGATCGTGGTTCTGGTGATCGGCGTGGCCTGGCTGGCCCATCGGCGCGTCGCCCCCTTTCCAGCCCTGGGTATTGTGGCGGTGTATCTGCTGGCCATGGGTGCGCTGAGTCATGCCCATGGCTGGATGATCATCCCGTGGCTGCTGTGGCTGGCCGTGGCATTGCCCTTGGCCCTGCCGGACCTGCGGCGCAAATATTTCAGCGCGCCGATGTTCGCCTGGTTTCAGAAAGTGTTGCCGCCCATGTCGGAGACCGAGCGCGACGCCATCGACGCCGGCACGGTCTGGTGGGATGGCGAACTGTTCAGCGGCCGCCCCAACTGGGACACCCTGCTCGCCTACCCGAAAAGCCAGCTGACCGAAGAGGAACAGGCCTTCATCGACGGCCCGACCAACGAGCTGTGCGCGATGGTCAGCGACTGGGAAATCGGCCAGGCCATGGACCTGCCGCCCGAAGCCTGGGCGCACATCAAGGAACATGGCTTTTTTGCCCTGATCATCCCCAAGGAATACGGCGGCAAGGGCTTTTCGGCCTATGCCCATTCGCAAGTGGCGATGAAACTGGCGACCCGCAGCGGCGACCTGGCGTCCACCGTCATGGTCCCCAACTCCCTCGGCCCGGCCGAACTGCTGCTGCATTACGGCACCGACGAACAACGCAACCATTACCTGCCGCGCCTGGCCCGTGGCGACGACATTCCGTGCTTCGCCCTCACCGGCCCGCTGGCCGGTTCCGACGCTGGCGCGATGCCCGACACCGGCATCATCTGCAAAGGCCAATGGCAGGGTGAAGAAGTCATCGGCCTGCGCCTGAACTGGGAAAAACGCTACATCACCCTCGGCCCGGTGGCGACGTTGCTCGGTCTGGCCTTCAAGGCCTACGACCCCGAACACCTGCTGGGCGAGGAAGAGGATCTGGGCATCAGCCTAGCGTTGATCCCCACCGACACACCGGGTGTCGAAATTGGCCGCCGTCATTTGCCGCTCGGCGCAGCCTTCATGAACGGTCCTAACTCGGGCAAGGACGTGTTCATCCCGCTGGAGTACCTGATCGGCGGTCAGGCCATGCTCGGCAAGGGCTGGATGATGCTGATGAATTGCCTTTCCGTGGGCCGGTCGATTTCCCTGCCTGCCGTCGGCACCGGCGCTGCGAAATACACAAGCCTTGTTACCGGCCAGTACACGCAGATTCGCGAGCAATTCAATGTGCCGCTGTCGGCATTTGAGGGCATTCAGGAAGCCCTGGCGCGCATCGGCGGCAATGCCTGGCTGATGGACAGCGCGCGCATGCTCACCGCCAACGCGGTGGACCTGGGCGAGAAGCCTTCGGTGCTGTCGGCGATTCTCAAATACCACCTGACCGAGCGCGGCCGCGAGTGCATCACCCACGCCATGGACGTGCACGGCGGCAAGGGCATCATCATGGGCCCGAACAACTATCTGGGCCGCTCGTGGCAAGGCGCGCCGATTTTCATCACGGTGGAAGGCGCGAACATTCTGTCGCGCAACCTGATGATCTTTGGCCAGGGCGCCATTCGTTGCCACCCGTTCGTCTTGAAGGAAATGGCCCTCGCCGGGCGTGAGGATCGTGACCAGGCGGTGAAGGAATTCGATGACCTGCTGCTGCAACACATCGGCTTCGCGGTGCGTAACGCGGCCAGCACGCTGGTGCTCAATCTGGGCTTCGGGCATTTCGAGAGCATGCCGGGAGATCGCCTGAGCCAGGGTTATTTCCGCGCGCTCAATCGTCAGGCGGCAGCGTTCGCCATGCTCGCCGACCTGAGCATGATGCTGCTGGGGGGCGAGCTGAAACGCCGCGAGCGTCTGTCGGCGCGACTGGGCGATGTGCTGAGCCACATGTACCTGGCCTCGGCGGCGCTCAAGCGCTATCACGATCTGGATTACCCCGAAGCGCTGGCGCCGCTGTTTCGTTGGTCGATGGAAGAAGCCCTCGGCGAATCGGAGCGCGCCCTGGATGAGCTGCTGAGCAACTTCCCCAACCGGATTCTCGGCGGGCTGCTGCGCGTGATCGTTTTCCCGCTGGGGCGTCGTCACAAGGGGCCGTCGGATGCGCTGGATGCCGAAGTGGCTGCCATCATCGGTCGTGCCAAGGGCGATCCGGCGCTGGAATCGGTGCTCGCCGGTTGCTACCGCCCGACGTCGGAAAGCGATCCGGTCGGCGCACTGCAACACGCCGCAAACCTCTTGAGCGGCGCGAAAACGCTGCACGGCAAGCTGCATCAGGGGCTCAAGAGCGGTCAGGTCAAGGCGGCGGGTGGCGAGCACGTGATCGATGCCGCGCTGAACGCCGGCGTGTTGCAACCGGCTGAGGCGCAGAAACTGCGCGAGGCAGAAGCGGCGCGGCGCAAGGTGATTGATGTGGATGATTTTGATAAGGAGGAACTGAAGGCCTCTGAAGGGAATATCCGCTAACCCCGTTTTTGATTCTGGCCGGAGGCCGTAGGCGCCCTGCTTGCAGGCGATCTGCCGCGAAGCGGTAGTAGAGTCGGTAGATGCGGTGTGTCCGACCAATCGCATTGCCTGGTTTTACTGCCGGTTCCCGGCAGATCGCTGGCAAGCCAAGCTCCTACGGCCTCCGGCCAGAATCCAAAGCAAATCCGTGTCATCCGACGCTCTAACCTGCACATCCCCGAACGTTGTCCTACACTCCCCGGTAACAACAAGAAAACACCAAGGGGAAGCATCATGATCGACCAACGCATGACCCATCGCTGCCTGCTTGCTGAAATCGCCTCGGGGGAGGACGTTCAAAGCGGCAAACCCGCCCTGACCCTGCAAACCCTTCTGCTCATCGGCTTCGTCACGCGCAAGCCCAATCCAGCCAACACCTATGCCCACCTGGCCCTGACCGAAGCGGGCCATCGCTACCTGGCCGGCTTATGGCATTGAGCTGAACCCGGGCGTCGGCCTGTCCTCATTGGGGTATCGGTCACCTGTTCAGGGATCTATACTCCCGCGCCTGTTTTTGTCTCTGAGGACTTCATCATGGCCGACGCCAATCTCGACCGCACTCTCAACCTGCTGACGCACCTGCGCGGCATTCTGGTCGCGCTCGGTGACGCCGAACAGGTTCCCGAAGAAAGTCATGCGCTGTTCATCGAACGTTATGACGAATTGCTCGGCCTGCTGCCGGTCGAACCGATCGAGAGCCAATACTTGGGCCAGGACCTGCTGTGCCAGGTGATCCAGCGCTACCCGCAAATTGCCCATCTGGTGCCACGCGACCTGCTGTGGTTCTTCGGCGGCGACTGCCTGCATTACATGCCCGACGAAGAAATCGACATGTACACGTCACTGGAAGAGCGCCGCTTCGAAGCGCAAGAGAACGACGAACCGTTCGACTGGGATCAGGAAAAGCAGCTGCTGGCGATGGGGCAGGACGGTTCGCGGCACTAAGCCACCCGTCCACTGCTTGGTAGGAGCGCGCTTGCCCGCGATGGCGGGCAAGCGCCCTCCTACAGGTTATGCGTTTATTTCAGCAACACCCCATGGGCACTCGGAAAAACCTCCCGATCCACCAGCCCGGACACCTGCACCGGCTGCGGGAAAATCTTCTTCGCCACGAACAGATCATCGACCCCCTGCAATGCGGTGATGTCCGAAGGTTCGACCGGCTGCAACGACTCCACTCCCCAACTCTGCAACCGCTGGGACACCGGCAGCGGCACGTTATTGGCGCTGGAGAACACCTGCGCGTACTGCTCAGGGTTGGCCTTGGCCCATTCGAACGCCTTGGCCAAACGCTGCAACACATCATTGAGTGCCTGGCGCTTGACCTTGTCCGCCAGCGCGTTATCCGATGCAGTGATAAACGTCAGCCCGGTGTTGATGCCCTCCCCGCTCAGCAACAGCCGCGCACCGTTTTCTTCAGCGAACGCCTGATAAATCCCGAAGGTGGCCCAAGCGTCGATCTTGCCGGCATGAAAGGCCGACAGCGCGTCGGTGGGCATGACGAAGCCGATGTTGACGTCGGACTCCTTGACCCCGGCATTCTCCAGCGCACGAATCAGCAGGTATTGCGAGATGCTGCCGCGAGCCGACGAGATCGACACGCTGCGCCCCTTGAGATCGGCAACGGTTTTGATGTCGGAATCAGGCGGCACCAGAATCCCGATGCTGCGCGACTGCCCGCGGCGCACCGCAACAATGCGCAACGGCGTGCCACCGGTGGCTGCTGCCAGAACCGGGGTGTCACCGGCGGGAGCGAGATCCACCGCCCCCGCTCGCAAGGCTTCGAACAACGGGGCGGCGCCCTGGAAATTCGCCCATTCCACCTGATAAGGAATTCCCTCGAAGGCCTTCGATGCATCGACTACTGTCCGCAGACCCTTGGCCTGATCACCGAGGATCAGCTTGACCTTCGACCAGTCCACCGCATCCGAAACCGCAGCCTGTTTATGCCCTTCATCCCCGCATCCCGCCAGCAACAGCACCGCGAACGACAACAGCAGCGCAGCACTTTTGTGCGCCAGCCTGTGACAGATAAACCCCATGCAACGACATCCTTGCGAGACCTGTTAGAAAAGAAACGGCGAGGCCATTCCAAGCGTGGGCGTCATCCTAGGCGCATAAAAAAGCGGGGTGAAATGACAAATGGAAATAAGCTAATACTCAGCTTTTTTGATTTTTATCATTCTATAAATGCATTATTTTTATAATTAGCTTAGCGCCAAATCGAATTTCACACGCTCGTCGCACCCCCCTATGTTGCTCACTGGCCTCGCGCGGACACCTGCGTCCGACACCCGACAGTTGTGACAACCCAAAGGAATTGCCCATGAGCGTTGAATTCATCGGTTACATCGCCACCCAGCCCTTTTCGGAAATCCACCCTCGCAGCGGTCAGACGGTTCAGCCTGACTACGTGGAAAAGGTCGCGCGCGCCCATGAGGACGCGGGCTTCGACCGCGCTCTGGTGGCCTATCACTCCAACAGCCCGGACAGCGCGTTCATCGCGTCCTACGCCGCCAGCGTCACGACCAGGCTGAAGTTTCTGATCGCTCACCGGCCCGGCTTCATTTCGCCTACCGTTGCTGCGCGACAGTTCGCGACGCTGGATGTGTTCAACGGCGGGCGCACGGCGATTCACATCATTACCGGGGGCGACGATCAGGAGCTGCGCGCAGACGGCAGTTTCATCGGCAAAGACGAGCGTTATGCGCGCACCGATGAATACCTGAGTGTGGTGCGCCAGGTATGGACCGCAGAAAAGCCCTTCGACCATCACGGCAAGTATTACCAGCTCGAAGGCGCGCATTCGCAGGTGAAATCCCCTCAACAGCCACACATCCCGTTGTACTTCGGCGGCGCTTCCCAAGCCGCCCTTGAAGTAGCAGGCAAACACGCCGATGTGTATGCCCTGTGGGGCGAAACCTACGAGCAGGTCAGGGATATCGTCAAACAGGTGCGCGCCGAAGCCGCGAAGCACGGCCGAACCGTCCGTTTCAGCCTGTCGCTGCGGCCGATTCTGGCCGAGACCGAAGAAAAGGCCTGGGCCCGGGCGGACAGTATTCTACAGCGGGCGAAAGCACTGGCGCAGGCGAATGGCATTCAGCGTCGTGAGCCGGCCAACGAAGGCTCCAAGCGTCTGCTCGCCGCCGCCGCGCAGGGAGCGCGCCTGGATAAACGCCTGTGGACCGGGATTGCCGGGCTGCTGGGCGCCAAGGGCAACTCGACTTCACTGGTGGGCACCGCCGAACAGGTCGCCGAGGCGCTGCTGGATTATTACGACCTGGGGATTACCACTTTCCTGATTCGCGGTTTCGACCCGCTGGAAGATGCCATTGATTACGGCAAGAAATTGATCCCGCTGACCCGTGAGCTGGTGGCCAAGCGCGAGCGGGAGAAGCAGGAAAAGGTGGCGTAACGATTGCGTCGTTGCTTTTGATTCTGTCCGAAGGGCCTAGGAGTACCGGGGTGGCGCTCCACCTTGCTCCTACGCCCTCCGGGCAGAAGCGGGATCGCGATCTGACGGCCCACCGCGCGCACTACTCCTTATAAGCCGTCCCATGCCGATCCAGCTCGCGGATCAACGCATTCCAATGCCGCGCGACGCCCGGTCCGTTGCCGTCCTGAAACACCCTGGCCTGTTCCTCGACCTTCTTCACCACCTCCTCTGGCGGGAAAATCAGCTCGGCGTTGCCCGCTGCCTGCGCGGCGATCTGGATTTTGCAGGCGTATTCCAGGTTGTGCAGCTGCTTGAACGCGTGCTCGACACTCACGCCCGCCGTGAGCAAGCCATGATTGCGCAGGATCATCACGCTCTTGTCGCCGAGGTCCGCCACCAGCCGCTCGCGCTCGCCCAGGTCCTGGGCAATGCCCTCATAACCGTGATAGGCCACGCGCCCGGAGAACGCCAGCGAGTGCTGGGAGATCAGCAGCAAGCCATTTTTTTGCGCAGAAACAGCAATGCCGTCGCGGGTGTGGGTGTGCAGCACGGCTTGCAGATCGGGTCGCGCCGCGTGAATGGCGCTGTGGATAACGTAACCTGCGTTATTGATGCCAAGGCCGGTCGGGTCATCGACGAGGGTGCCGTCGATGTCGACCTTGACCAGATTCGACGCGGTGATTTCGTCGAACAGCAGGCCGAAGGGGTTGATCAGGAAGTGCTCGTCAGGCCCTGGCACCCGCGCCGAAAAGTGCGTGTAGATGTGGTCGGTCCAGCGCTTGAGCGCGGCAAGTCGATAGGCCGCCGCGAGCTTGACCCGCACCTCCCACTCTTCGGGGCTGACCCGGTCCCGTACGTTGGTTGAACCGGACTGGACGGGCAAAGGACTGACGTTGCTCATGCATGACTCCCTGTGGGTCTGGAATAGACGTGTCGAGGGAGCCTAAGCGCGCAGGCAGACGTTTAAAAATCACATTTTCTTCTAAGCTAATTATCAATATTTTTTATTATAAGCCCCATCGGCTCACGCCGCCTCGCGCGCCTGCTTCAGGGCATCGGCCACCAGACGCCCGAACAGGCTCACCGGCGCCTGCAGATTGCCGAGGAAACGCGGGTACATCAGCCACAGATCCAGCACCGGTTTGAAGTCCTTGAGCGGCATGACGGCCAGCGCATCGCGATGAATGCTGCGCTCCAGTAACGGACGGGGCACCAGCCCGAAGCCCATGCCATCAGCCACCAGACCCAGTTGCAGTTCGGTGCCGAAGGTTTCCAGGTTGACCTTCAGGCTCAAGCCCTGATCGGCCAGGGTGCGTTGTAAACCCGCGCGAAAACCGCAGCCGTCGGGGTTGAGCACGAAACCCTGCTCGTAGCAGTCGGCCAGCTTCACCGGTTTTTTCGGCAGCTGACTTCTGGCGCAGACCACCACCAGCTCCATCTTGCCGATGGATTCACCGACGATGGCGTCCGGAAAAATCTTGCCCGCCGGGAAGAGCGCGGCCGCAGCGTCGAGCTCGCCGTTCTCGATCTTGCCGATCAGATGACTGCCCCACCCTGTCACCACTTGTGCGCGCAGGTCGGGAAATTGGCCGCGCATGTGTTTCAGCGCATCCAGCAGCACGACATCACCGATGGTCTGCGGCACGCCCAGGCGCAACAGGCCGCTGGGCGGGGTGTCGCTGGCCACCAGCTCGCGCAGTGAATCCATTTCCCGCAGGATGGCCAGGCATTTCTGATACACCTGAGTGCCCATGGCGGTCGGCTTGAGAGGCTTGGTATTGCGGTCGAACAGCTCAACGCCCAAGGCCTGCTCGAAGTTCTGCACGCGACGGGTAATGGCCGGCTGGGTCAGATCAAGGGACTCGGCGGCGTGGCTGATGGACTGGCAGCGAATCACCGCAACAAAGGCATCGATATCATCAATTTTCATTCGGTACGCACATGGAAAAAGAGGGACAAGATAGGCAAAAAGCATAATTCCAAACGCCTCGTCTGGATACCCCGGCAACCTGTCTGGCGGTTATCAAATGCTTTTTCGTTATAACCTAATCATCAATAAATAGCATATTAAGCCGCCGCATTATGCTTATATTGGCTAACCGAACCAGCCGTGGAGCGCACATGACTCACCCCCGACACCCCGAACGCCTGCGGGAATTCATTGGCGCACTGGCCGAGTTGATCGACAGCAATCCCCGCGAAGGCGATCTTCTGCATCGCGGTGGCAAGCTGCTGGGGCAACTGGTGCAATTCGACGACTGGTTGCCGGACGAATTCGCCGTGCCCGACCCAACCCGCTATCAGCAATTTCTGTTGCATGCCGATTCCCGCCAGCGCTTCTCCATCGTCAGTTTTGTCTGGGGGCCAGGCCAGAGTACGCCGATTCACGACCACCGCGTGTGGGGGCTGATCGGCATGTTGCGCGGCGCCGAGTACTCTCAGGGCTTTGCCCGCAGCGCCGACGGTCGGCTGGAACAGGAAGGGCCGGCCATTCGCCTTGCGCCCGGCCACGTCGAAGCCCTGTCGCCGCGCAGCAACGATATTCATCAGGTCAGCAACGCCTTCGACGATCAAGTGTCGATCAGCATTCATGTCTACGGCGCCAACATCGGTGCCGTGAAGCGTGCCGTCTATCAACCGGACGGCAGCGAAAAACTGTTCATTTCCGGCTATTCGAACGCCTATCTCCCGAACATCTGGGACCTGTCCAAAGAGAATCCTGCCCAATGACCCAAAGCACCCGCTCATTTGCCGACATTCGCGCCGCCCTGCTTAATAAAGAAGAAATCGCCCTGGTGGACGTGCGCGAAGAAGCGCCGTTTGCTGAAGCTCACCCGCTCTTTGCCGCGAACATTCCGCTGTCGAAACTGGAGCTGGAAGTGCTCTCGCGCATCCCGCGCCGCGACACGCCGATCACCCTCTACGACAACGGCGAAGGCCTGGCTCAGACGGCCCTCGCCCGCCTGATCGATCTGGGCTACAGCGACGTCAAGCTGCTGGAAGGCGGCCTGCAGGGCTGGCGTGATGCGGGCGGCGAGCTGTTCATCGACGTCAACGTGCCGAGCAAGGCGTTTGGCGAACTGGTCGAGCACCATCGCCACACCCCGTCGCTCGGCGCCGAGGAAGTGAAGCAACTGCTCGACAGCAAGGCCGATGTGGTGGTGCTAGACGCCCGCCGTTTCGACGAATACCAGACCATGAGCATTCCCACCGGGGTCAGCGTGCCGGGTGCCGAACTGGTGCTGCGCGCCCGCGAACTGGCGCCGAATCCCGCCACGCGCATCATCGTCAATTGCGCAGGACGCACCCGCAGCATCATCGGCACGCAGTCGCTGGTGAATGCCGGCCTGCCCAACCCGATTTCCGCCCTGCGCAACGGCACCATCGGCTGGCTGCTGGCAGGGCAAACCCTGGATCACGGCCAGTCGCGGCGCTTCCCGAAGGTCAGTGACAAGACCCTGAACGTCGCCCGCGCCGACGCCCGCAAAGTCGCCGACCGCGCGGGCGTGCAGCGTGCCACGCGCGCCCACCTGCAGGCGTGGCAGGCTGAAACGACGCGCACCACGTATCTCTTCGATGTGCGCACGCCCGAGGAATTCGAAGCCGGTCATCTGCCCGGCGCACGCGCAACGCCTGGCGGCCAGTTGGTGCAGGAGACCGATCACTACGCCAGTGTGCGTGGCGCGCGGATCGTGCTGGCGGACGACAACAGCGTGCGCGCCAACATGTCGGCGTCCTGGCTCGCGCAACTGGGTTGGGAGGTGTTCGTGCTCGACGACCTGCGCCCTCAGGACTTCAGCGAAAAAGGCCCGTGGAATGCGCCGATTCCAACGCCCTGGCAGGTCGAAGAGATCAGCCCCGACACGCTGAGTCACTGGCAGGAACATGGCAGCGTCGCGGTACTGGATTTCACCGCCAGCGCCAATTACGTGAAGCAGCATATTCCCGGCGCCTGGTGGACGCTGCGTGCCGACTTGTCCAACGCCCTGCGCAAGATTCCCGCCGCCGAGCAATACGTGCTGACCTGTGGCAGCAGCAAACTGGCGCGCCTGGCCGTGCCGGAAGTGGAGGCGCTGACCGGCAAACCGGTGTTCCTGCTCAAGGACGGCACGGCCAGTTGGGTCGCGGCAGGGTTGGCGCTTGAAAGCGGCGAAACCCACCTGGCCTCCCCGCGCATTGACCGCTACCGCCGCCCCTATGAAGGCACCGACGCACCGCGTGAGGCGATGCAGGCGTATCTGGATTGGGAGTTTGGTCTGGTGGAGCAGCTGGGGCGCGACGGGACCCATGGCTTCAAGGTGATTTAAACAACACCGCGCTGATGATCATCCCCAGGCTTCGCGTGGAACGATCAGAACTGTAGGAGCGCGCTTGCCCGCGATGGCGTCGTGCAAGACACCTCTCTTTGTCTTAATGCGACGCCATCGCGGGCAAGCGCGCTCCTACGGTTTGTCGTGCATGTTGAGAACTCATTTAATGCAAATATTGCATATTTATAATCCGCAAAATTACCCAATTACATAATTAGCATATAACCAAAAGATACTTCTCATCCGTTTCTTATAGACATAAGGTCATAGCCCTAGGCCGACCCCTTCTCCAGGCGGAGGCTGCGAACCCTTTTTCCAAGCCTGGAGACGCGCTTCATGTCCGCCCCAACCACCCCACGGCTCCGCGCCAAACACCTCCTGCTCGGCGCATTGCTGGCGCTGTCGTTCGGCCAGACCACCCAGGCCGCCGAAGCCCTGCAACCGCTGCTGGTGGCCAATCAGAAATCCGCATTGAAGGTTTTGCTGGAGGTTTCCGGCGAGCTGAAAAACGTCCCCTACGAAATCAAATTCTCCGAGTTCCCGTCCGCCTCGCCGCTGGGTGAAGCCCTGAACGCAGGCGCGGTGGACGTCGGTGCGCTGGGCGATGCGCCTTATGTGTTCGCGCTGGGCGCCGGCGGGCCGCTGAAGGTGATCAGCATCACCCACGTCAACGGTCGCTACACCACCGCGCTGATCGTGCGTAACGACTCGCCAATCAAATCCGTGGCCGACCTCAAGGGCAAGCGCATCGTCACCGGGCGCGGCTCGATCGGGCATTACCTGGCCATTCGCGCACTCAACGAAGCGGGCCTGAAAACCAGCGACGTCAATTTTGTCTTTCTGTTGCCGAGCGAATCGCGGCTGATCCTCGACAACGGCGACGCCGACGCCTGGGCCACCTGGGCGCCCTACACCACCGTCGCCACCCAGAGCGGCGCGCGGATCCTGCCCAACGGCCCGGACCTTTTGACCAACCACTCTTACCTCGCCGCCACCAGTAAGGCCATCACCGAGAAGCGCGCGCAACTGGACGATTTCGTCGTGCGCCTGGACCGCGCCTATCGCTGGGTCAACAGCCATCCCAAGGAATATGCGGCCGCCCAGACCAAAGTCACTGGCCTGCCAGTCGAGGTGCATCTGGCGGTCAACCAGGACACCCAAATGGAGCGTGTGAGCATCGATGACAGCGTGATCAAGGGCCTGCAGAACACCGCAAACATCTATGAACGCGAGGGCATCCTCAACAAACACGTCGACGTGTCCCACGGCTTCGATCCGGACTTCAACGCCATCCGCCTGGCCGCCGAGCAGGCCGCCGAGAAAACCGATTCCCAGGCTGCACGCTAAGCGACCGACTCAAGGAGAGCAACTCATGAGCACACCTCGTCAACTCAAACTCGGCGCCATGGTTCACGGCGTGGGCCACGGCTGGGGCGAATGGCGCCACCCGGATGCACAGGCCGACGCAAGCACCAACTTCCAGTGGTACAAGGGCCAGGCGCGTCTGGCAGAGGACGCGAAATTCGACTTCGTGTTCATCGCCGACAGCCTGCACATTCACGAGAAATCCAGCCCCCACTACCTCAACCGCTTCGAGCCGCTGACCATTCTCTCGGCCCTGGCGGCGACCACCTCGAAAATCGGCCTGGTGGCCACCGTCACAGTCAGTTACACCGAGCCCTTTCAAGTGGCGAGGCAGTTCTCCTCGCTGGACCACATCAGCGGCGGTCGCGCCGGGTGGAACATTGTCACCTCGTGGCTCAGCGGCACCGCCGAAAACTTCAGCAAGCGCGAACACCCGCCCCACGCCGTGCGCTATCGCATCGCCAAGGAACATGTGTCGACGGTCAAGGGGCTGTGGGATTCCTGGGAGGACGACGCCTTCACCCGCAACAAGCAGACCGGCGAATTCTTCGACCGCGACAAGCTGCACTCGCTGAATCACCAGGGTGAGTTCTTCCAGGTCAAAGGCCCGCTGAACATCGCACGCTCCCGACAAGGTCAGCCGGTGCTGTTTCAGGCGGGCACCTCGGAAGACGGGCGCAACTTTGCCGCGGAATATTCCGACGCGATTTTCGTCCACGCGGAGTCATTCGAAGAATCGAAAGCCTACTACGCCGACCTAAAGCGCCGCGCCAAGGGCTTTGGTCGCAACCCGGATGAGCTGTCGATTCTGCCGGGCATTCGCCCCATCGTTGGTCGCAACCCTGAAGAGGTGGAGCACCGCTATCAACAGGCCGTGGATCTGGTGAGCATCGAGGACGCCATCGTTGCGCTGGGTCGTCCGTTCAACGATCACGACTTCACGCAATACCCGCTGGATGAGCCGTTCCCTGACTTGGGCGACCTGGGCTCCAATAGCCAGAAAGGCGGCTCGGATCGCATCAAGCAACAGGCGCGCGAACACAACCTGACCCTGCGTCAGGTGGCACTGGATTTCTCCCGCCCGCGACGCGAATTCGTCGGCACGCCGGAACAGGTCGCCGATCAGATTCAGCACTGGTTCGAGCACGGCGCCAGCGACGGTTTCATCATCAATTCGCTGCTGCCCGACGGCTTGCAGTACTTCACCGAACGGGTGATCCCGGTGCTGCAAAAGCGCGGCCTGCAACGCAGCGAATACACCGGCGCCACCTTGCGCGAGCACTTCGGGCTCGAGTTTCCGGTCAACCGCTACACCGCCGCACGGGAAGACGCCGTGCAGCCCCAGAAAAAGCAGGTTTCAGCATGAGCGCGGGATTGAATCGGCAGACGACGTTCAGCCCGGTCGAATCGGCGCAGGCCTTTGCTGAGCGCCTTCAGGGCATCACTGAGCAACTGGCCGAAACCGCCCAGCGCTATGACGACAGTGGCGAATTTCCTTATGAAAATTTTCGCCTGCTGCATGAACACAAACTGCTCGGCCTGACCGTCCCGACCTCGCTGGGCGGCGGTGGCGCGGACCTTGCGCAGGCGCAGCAGGTCATCAGCGCTGTCGCCCGGGGCGAGCCGTCCACGGCGTTGATTCTGGTGATGCAGTACCTGCAACACGCGCGCGTGCACCTGACGCCGAACTGGCCGGAGCACCTGCGTCGGCAAGTGGCGCTGGAGGCCGTGAATGACGGCGCGTTGCTGAATGCGCTGCGCGTCGAACCCGACCTCGGCTCCCCATCCCGCGGCGGATTGCCCGCGACCACTGCTCGACGGACCCCTGAGGGTTGGCGCTTGAGCGGGCGGAAGATCTATTCCACCGGCAGCCTCGGCCTGACCTGGTTCAACGTCTGGGCGCGCAGCGACGATGCCGACCCGCTGGTGGGGGTCTGGCTCGTGCGCAAGGACAGCCCCGGCGTGCGCATCATCGAGGATTGGGACCATCTGGGCATGCGCGCGACCTGCAGCCATGAGGTGGTGTTCGAGGATGTGCTGGTGCCGCTGGATCACGCGGTCAATGTCGGCCCGGCGAGTTCGGCGCAACCGGAACTGGATGCCTCGGGGCTGCTGTGGATGTCGGTGCTGTTGTCGTCGGTTTACGACGGCATCGCTCAATCGGCGCGGGACTGGCTGGTGCAGTTTCTGGAAACCCGCACGCCTTCCAACCTTGGCGCGTCGCTGTCGACCCTGCCGCGCTTTCAGGAAGCGGTCGGCCATATCGACACCCTGCTGTTCGCCAACCGCACCCTGATCGACGCCGCCAGCCACGGCCTGACACCGGCCAGCCACGCGCCGCAGATCAAATACCTGGTGACCTCAAACGCCATTCGCGCCGTCGAACTGGCCATCGAGGCCACGGGCAATCCGGGCCTGTCGCGCAACAACCCGCTGCAGCGGCATTACCGCAACGTGGTCTGCGGGCGCGTACATACGCCGCAGAACGATGTGGTGTTGCAGGGGGTGGGCAAGGCAGTGTTTGCAGGACGTTTGGATCAGCGCACCTGAACCTCTGTAGCAGCACGGCTTGCCGGCGGTGACTTTATCGAGACGCGCACCGAGCATTCACCAACAACAGGGGCTCAGGCACGATTGCAGATCGACAAGCAGGGGGGCACTGGTGAAAACTGTCGCTTTTGTCCGGGTTAATTGACCTGCCCTGACGAATCGCATCAGCACGAGGCCCCGCATGTCCGACCCGGCTGTAACACCGGAACGCATCCCTAATCATCATCTGGCCATCTTGTTCGGACTCATAACGGCGTTTCCGGGAAAGGGTAAAAGCGCCCTGCTGAAACTGCTGCGCTCGATGGACGTTGCCGATGACGCGGGCCTGCTGCTGGACGCCGATACGCTGGCCTCGGCATTGGACGCCCAGCTGCACGAGGGCTGGGTAGCCGTGGAAGATCGGCCTGAAGCGCGCTATTTGAGCGTCGCGACAGATCGGCGAAACCGCGTGCTGCTGAGTTTTCTTGAATCTTCAGATCGCGAACGCTGGCTGTACGAGATTCAGTCCAGCCTTCCCCAGCTCAGTGCCTGGCAAACGCCCTCCCGTGCTCGAATCCTGCAGGACCTCTGGCTGAACCTGCTCGCCGGCAATCTCGAAGGCCTGGCCGATTCACTGCGCCTGGCCGCCCCGCTTTTCACCCTGGCGCAATCGCCCGTAGAACACCCGATGTTCGCATTGCAGGCCGACGCGGAGGGCCTGGAGGTTTTCGCTCGACTGGACCCCGACATGCGCCTGCTGCTGGTGGAAGATCATCTCGCCCTGCTCAATGCTCAATTGGGCCCCGCAGGCCACACCTATGAGCTGGCCCTGCGCGAAATGGAGACCCGCCCCAACCGTGCATTGGCTGTCGAGCTGTCGTTACAGGCGCTGTGGCGCGGCGACTGGGACACCCTTGAATACGTCGAAATGGAAGAGCTGGCGCTGCTGCAGCAGACCTTTCACCTGATGCTGCGGGGTCAGGTGGCTGACACATTGGCGCTGATTCGCAACTGGCTGGTGCAGATGCGCAAGCTGACCGGCAAGCGCAAGGTCGACCTGCCGCCCGTGCTCAACGGCTTCTACTGCCTGGCGCTGATCGCCGAGAACGACCCGAAACAGCGGGCCGCCCTCAAGCAGGCAATCACGACGGGGGCCAAGGAGCGCTTTGGTGAGGCTTACGCCGTTCTGCCCTACCTTGTGGCACAGCTTGCCGGAGAAAGCTCATCGGTCCCCTCCTCGTACGGTCATGGCGGGCTCAACGGCCTGGACGGCCTGCTGGTCGCCATCGCGCTGTACTGGCTGGATGCCCCCCACGCACGCAAGGACACTTGGCGCAGCGTATTGGAGAACTATCGCGACCTGCTGGTGCGCGACCAGTACCTTTGGCTGGCGGCAGAATTCGACGCGTTGATCGCCGTGCAGTTCGGCAAGCCCCGACAGTTCGCTGACCTTCATCAGGGCACGGGGCTGCGTCCCCTGGTCTCGCTCTTGCGCCGTCAGGAAGCGTGGGAGCATGCCCTGAGCGCATTGAGTCAACTTCGCCCCGGCAAAACCTCGACGACGCCCGCTGAGAGTGACAAGAAAACCCGACTGGTGTGGAACATTTCCCTGGAGCAGTACTGGGAAAAAGTCGAACCCAAGGAACAGAAGCGCAACGCCAAGGGGCAATGGAGCAGCGGTCGCGCCGTGGCGCTCAAACGCTTGGTGGAAGATGGTGCGGTCATGGATTTTCTCTGTGAGCAGGATCGCCAGGCCATTACCGCGATCCAGGTCAGCCATCAATACAGCTCGCCAGAATACGAACTGCCCGCCTCTCTCGCGCTGCCGCGACTGGTCGGGCATCCGGCGCTGTTCTGGCGCGACGCCCCCGATGTACGCATCGACTTGCAGGCGGGGCAGGCATCGCTGCATTTGCACGCCAGGGACGGGCTGATTCGCCTGCAACTGCAACCCGAAGGCATCCTCGACGCGGCGGATATCTATGTGCACAAAGAGACCACGACGCGTCTGGTGATCTACTCGATCAACCGCGAATTGCGCAAAATCGCCGACATCATCGGCCCCGAACTCATCGTGCCTGCCTCGGCCAAGGATCAATTGATCGAAGCCGTCGGCGCCATCGCCCCGCTCCTGCCGATCCATTCGGACATGCCGGAACTCACCGGGCACCTGGACCGCGAACCCGCCGACACTCGCCTGTACGCTCATCTGCTGCCGCTCGCCGAGGGCCTGCGTTTGCAACTGCTGGTGCGCCCAATGGCCGAAGGCAGCTGGTTTCGTCCGGGACAGGGCGCCGAGAACCTGCTGGGCGAGCGCGACGGCAAGCCGTTGCAGGTCTCGCGCGACCTGGCAGGCGAGCGGCACGCGTTGGAGCAGGTGCTGCAAAGCTGCCCCGGCCTGGCCAACGCCGACAGCGACGGCCAGGAATGGCAGCTGGATCAACCGCAACACGCCCTGCAATTGCTCAGCGAACTGCACGCACTCGACGGCGAGCAATTGCATTGCATCTGGCCCGAGGGCGAGCGGATGCGGATCAAGTCGCGGACCGGCCTCAAACAGCTCAATCTGGGCTTGCGTCAGCAGGGCGACTGGTTCGTCGTGCAGGGCACTATCACCCTCGATGACGGCAAGGTGATGCAGCTGCGGGAACTGCTGGAGTTGCTCAAAGCCAGCCCCGGACGTTTTCTCAAGCTCAACGAGCGCGACTGGCTGGCCCTTGACGACAGCCTGCGCAAACGCCTCGATGAACTGGCGCAGCTGGCCGACCGGATCACCGATCAGGGCCTGCGCCTGAGCCCCCTGACCTCGCCCCTGTTGGCCAGTCTGGCCCAGGAAGTCGGACAGTTTGAAGCCGACGCGCACTGGCAGGCACACCTGGACAGGCTCGAGTCGCTGCGCGATTACCAACCGCAGGTCCCCGGCACGCTGCAAGCCGAATTGCGCGACTACCAGCACGACGGCTTTGTCTGGCTTTCGCGCCTCGCTCACTGGGGTGTCGGTGCCTGTCTGGCAGACGACATGGGGTTGGGCAAAACCGTGCAGACCCTCGCCCTGCTGTTGCAGCGCGCCAGCCTCGGCCCGCAATTGGTCGTGGCGCCGACGTCGGTCACGCTCAACTGGCAGACGGAAAGCCTGCGTTTTTCGCCAAGCCTGAAGGTGCGGGTGTACCAACAGCAGCGCAATCTGGATGACTTGGGGCCAGGGGATCTGGTGCTCGTCAGCTACGGCCTGTTGCAGCTGGACGCAGAACTGTTCACTGCCCATCACTGGAGCAGCGTGGTGCTCGACGAAGCTCAGGCCATCAAGAACGCCCAGACCAAGCGCTCGCAATCGGTCATGGCGTTGCAGGCAGATTTTCGTATGGTCGCCACGGGCACCCCGCTGGAAAACCATCTGGGTGAGCTGTGGAACCTGTTCCGCTTTATCAATCCGGGCCTGCTCGGCAGTCAGGAAAGCTTTGCTGCCCGCTTCGCGACGCCCATCGAACAAGGCGATGTCGCGGCGCGTCGGGCGCTCAAGGCGCTGATCCAGCCCTTCATCCTGCGCCGTCTGAAAAGCCAGGTGCTTGAAGAGCTGCCGGCGCGCACCGAGATCACCTATAAGGTGCCGTTGTCCGACGAGCAAGCGCATCAATACGAAGCGCTGCGTCGACAAGCGGTCGATACGCTGACACGACTCGACCCGAAGGCCGGCAAATCCATGCAGGTGCTGGCGCAAATCACTCGTCTGCGCCGCTTCTGCTGCCACCCCTCACTGGTGCTACCGGGCTCCACTCTGCAGAGCAGCAAGCTTGAGGCCTTCAAGGAAATCGTCGAGGAGCTGCTGGAAAACCGCCACAAGGCGCTGGTATTCAGCCAGTTTGTCGACCACCTGAGCATCGTTCGCGCCTGGCTCGATCAGCAAGGTATCGCCTATCAGTACCTTGATGGCGCCACCCCTGCCAAAGAACGGCAAAATCGGGTCAATGCCTTTCAAACGGGTGTGGGCGAAATCTTTCTGATCAGCCTCAAGGCCGGTGGCAGTGGCCTGAACCTGACGGCTGCGGATTACGTGATCCACCTAGACCCATGGTGGAACCCAGCGGTTGAAGATCAGGCCAGCGACCGCGCCCACCGCATGGGTCAGCAACGGCCGGTGACGATTTACCGACTGGTGACCGAAAACAGCATTGAGGAACAGATCGTGGGGCTGCATGGGCGCAAGCGCGATCTGGCCGATAGCCTGCTCGATGGCGTTGAGATCAGCGCGAAGCTGGATGCCGATGCGCTGCTGGAGTTGCTCAAAGCCTAGGTGCGACGCCCGAGGCCTGACCGCTGTGTCAGGCCTCGGGGCGTTACTTCATGCAAAACCCAGGTGGCCGGAAGCATGGATTACTCGCCCTTTTTACGTCCTTTAGCGCGAACGTTGCGTCGCCCCAACGGACTGTCAGATTCGTCGAATGCTTCGATGGCTAACGTTATTTTCAATACTGCGACCGTTTTCTCACCCAAGGAGGCGACGCATCTCATCCGGCACAGACGACCGTTGCGAGACATCGATTTGACGCCAGCGTAGAACGTGAGCGGTTCATGGGCACTCACCAGTTGAAGCGCATGGACCTCTGCTTGCAGTCCCGCGAAAAGGAACGGTCGTTTCAGTCGTTTCTCCAGCAAGAACGACAACATTCGAGTCAAACCGTACACCACCACGGCCACGGGCCACATGGGATAGTGGGGGAAGTGACCTGCGCAGTGAGCCTCTGCTTGCTCGACACATTGCGCTTTGGCTGCATGGCGTTTAATGGAAGACGGTCTTAGTTCGAGCGCCTTTTTATAAGGCGAATCGACCACTTGTGCGCTCTCTTCCTGCCTAAACCTGCCGAACAAAGCCTCGAAGAGCTTCTCTGACAGAACCTGATACTCCACCTGAAGCGCACCAACGATTGCCCCATCCAGCAGCAACTCAGTGTGGGCTTTGACTCTCTTTTTCGAGCAATCAACGATTTGCGCGCGGGCACTCAGCATCGGCCTCTGAAGCGCTGTTACTGAACAGGCTGCCGATGACCAGATGGCGTGGATCGCAAGGTAATAAGTACGCTTCTCGGCCGGCTGCGAGAGCGCTGCAGCGCATGAGCCCAAAATAGCCAGGTGCCTGCCTGCCTCGGCAATGGCGAGTGGCCCTACCTCATGCCCCAGCGGCTGCTCGGGCATGAAGTCGCCCCAGATATCCCAGTCGTCAGATGGCATTTGGTAACGCCTCTCGAATGCAAAGTAGGGCCGCTGAACAGCGATCCTCTCCATCATCAGCGCCATGTCGATGAGCGTGTGTTCATTGCTCCCGAACGAATCAGCGATCAAGTCCATTTGGCCAACCTCCATGCGCGCAGAATCCGTTCCTGCCAACGACTGCACGGAAACGGTACGACGAACAATCTGAGGTGGATACTGGCAGAAATAGCAGTAACGGCTTGGAGGTCGACCAGGGCATGACTGCCCCTGGCGATGACAACCTGTGGATGCTGATGGCTATGACAGAAACGAAAAAAGACGCCTAAGCGTCTTTTTCGATGACTTACAGACTTCCATGGAACTCTGTAAATCTTGATTTGGAGCGGGAAACGAGACTCGAACTCGCGACCCCGACCTTGGCAAGGTCGTGCTCTACCAACTGAGCTATTCCCGCAATATGGCGTCCCCTAGGGGACTCGAACCCCTGTTACCGCCGTGAAAGGGCGGTGTCCTAGGCCACTAGACGAAGGGGACACTGCCTGAAACACCATGGTGCAGTGTTTCAGTTCCAGACTCACACCCGAAGATGCGTTCTGGTTTCACTCAGCCTCGCCCTGGAGCAAAGCTGCTTAAAATTGGAGCGGGAAACGAGACTCGAACTCGCGACCCCGACCTTGGCAAGGTCGTGCTCTACCAACTGAGCTATTCCCGCATTGGCGTCCCCTAGGGGACTCGAACCCCTGTTACCGCCGTGAAAGGGCGGTGTCCTAGGCCACTAGACGAAGGGGACACGCTACAACATTCACTCCCTGCTGCGCTTCGCTGTGTGCTTTACGCTGCAAGTGGCGCGCATTCTATGGATGGTTGGAGGGGTCGTCAACCCCCCAATGAAAATTTATTCAAATCAATGACTTCGCCCTCTAATTCGGTAATGGGTGGCCGATATGCAAGAAGGGGCAGGTATCTCTATTTATAGATGCGCCGATGACTAGCCTTCCCGCGATAGTGCATAGCCACTACACTCGGCGCACATAACTTGATCGAGGCTTGTACGGTGACACCACTCATTATCACCCTGATGGTTGTAGCAGGCATCGTACTCCTCATTGCGATCGGCTTTCTGAACCACGTCGCCGAAGGCAAAAAGGTAGAACGCGCCCGCACGCTCGTCGAACTCAATGACCGTCTGCGTCGCTGCAGCGAGCTGTCGGAGACCTTCCCCGGCCAGTTTATGAGCCCGGCGCTGAAGCTGCTGCTGGTCCGCCTTGAGCTGAACGTGGTCAAACGCCTGATCGCGCTGGAAAGAAGAAACAACCCCGGCATCCAGGAACACGAGACCGAACTTGAAGCGCTGGTGGCCCAGGGTGACAACATCACGATCAGCAACCCGGTCAGCCCGATCCAGACCGAAGCCAAAGCCAAGGACGTGCGCTTTCTATTGGAAGCGATGCACGGTCAGGTGACGCGTGCGGCCCACGACGGCTTCCTGCAGACTGCCGAAGCCAAGCACTGGATTCGCGAGATCCGCAACATGCTGGTGCTGCTGCACATCGAGTTCTTCAATAACCTGGGGCAACAGGCGTTGAATCAGGATCAGCCCGGCCAGGCACGCCTTGCCTTTGAACGCGGCGTTCAATACCTGAAAAACCAGCCGGAACCTGCGCCATGGAAAACCCACCTGCAGGCGATGGAGCGGCAAATGGCGCGGGTCAACGCGATGGTGCTGGACCAGATTGCACCGACCGAAGACGACAACAACGAGCTGACCGCAGGTTTGAAAGCGGACGACGCTGAGGCCGAATGGAAGAAGAAGGCCATCTACGACTGATGGCCTGACGTAGGGCGATACCCTCTGTGGGAGTGAGCTTGCTAACGAAGGCGTTGTGTCAGGCACTCGCGTATTCGCGAGCGCGCTCACTCCCCCAGCTCTCAGCCAACTCAGCAGTCAGTAGCCTTCAGAAAAATCGCCGCCAACGCTTCAATCCCCACCTGATCGGCCTCACTGAAACGCGCCAGATTCGGACTGTCCAGGTCCAGCACACCGATCAGACGCCCCTCCTTGACCAACGGCACGACCAGCTCGCTGTTCGACGCGCTGTCGCAGGCGATGTGCCCCGGAAATTCGTGCACATCCAGCACGCGCTGAGTCTCACGGCTTTGTGCCGCTGCGCCACAGACGCCCTTGCCGAACGGAATTCGCACGCAGGCGATCTGACCCTGAAACGGCCCCAGCACCAGCTCTTCGTTGCGGTTGAGGTAGAAACCGGCCCAGTTGAGGTCGTCCAGCTGGGTATAAAGGAAGGCCGAGAACTGCGCGGCGTTGGCGATGAAATCGCGCTCGTCCGCCAACAAGGACTCAAGCTGTGCGGCGAGCAGTTTGTAGCCGTCGAGGCCCTGCCCTGCTGCATTCAAATCGATCATGGATGTTGCTCCAGCATTTTCAAACCAACCCAGTAACGGGCGAACTGATAAGCGCAGCGGCCGTTGCGGTTGCCGCGCCCGGTGGCCCAGCGTACGGCCAGGATGTCGAACTCGCCATCACGCTGCCAAGACAGGCCAGCCTTGCCCGCCAGCTCGCCGACCCAGTGCTCCACCACGTCCAGGTAATGCTCCTGGGTGAAGGGATAAAAGGACAGCCACAGACCAAAGCGGTCGGACAGGGCAATCTTGTCCTCGACCGCTTCGCTGGGGTGAATCTCGCCGTCATCGCCGCGCTGCCAGTGAGCGTTGTCGCTCTCTTTCTCTGGCACCAGGTGACGGCGATTGGAAGTGGCGTACAGCAGCACGTTGTCCGGAGCCTGCTCCAGTGAGCCGTCGAGCACGCTTTTGAGCACGCGATAATCGCCTTCGCCGGATTCAAACGACAGGTCGTCGCAGAACAGCACGAAACGTTGCGCCAGCTTCTGCAGTTGCTCGACCACCCGCGGCAGATCGCCCAGGTGATCACGCTCGATCTCGATCAGGCGCAGGCCGGCCTTGGCGTGTTCGGCCAGCAACGCGCGAACCAGGGATGACTTACCGGTGCCGCGCGAGCCCCAGAGCAGCGCGTGGTTGGCCGGCAGGCCGTCGATGAACTGCTGGGTGTTGCGCCCCAGTTGCGCGCGCTGATGATCGACCCCGATCAGGTCGGACAGGCGCATGTCCAGCGTCACCTCAAGCGGCATCAGGTAACCGGTGCGACCTTCGCGTACCCAGCGTGCGGCCAGGGATTTTTCCCAGTCCACCGGTGCACGTACGGCCGGCAGAAGAGGCTCGAGTCGCGCCAGGACCGATTCGGCGCGTTCCAGAAATGCGTTCAACCGAGAATCCACGATGTCTCCTTGATTTAACGGGTTAAAGCCGTTGTGCGATCAGCTATGCTTGGTCCGCGACGGACACATGATGTGCAAGTGCCCTTTGGATCAAGCGCCCTTATGGATATACCAATCACTCATCGGCTGTCGTTCAAACAGGCCCGTTTGACCGTTCTGATCGGCTTCCTGTTGGGAACCCTGTCCAGCCTGTTTCAAATTGCGCTCGATTATGCCAGCGAAGACGCGTCTATCGATCGTGAAATTCGCTCGTTGCTGCAAATCAGCCACAACCCGGCCTCGCGCATCGCCTACAACATCGACACCGAGCTCGCCCAGGAGCTGACCTCGGGCCTGCTGCATTCCCCCGCGGTAATCGCCGTGCGTCTGGTCGACAATAATGACGTGCTGCTCGCCGCCGTTTCACGCCCACCGGCCCAGAGCCCCTACCGCATGCTCAGCGACTGGCTGTTCGGCAAGAGCCGCCAGTTCGAAGACGTGCTGCACCTGGAGCACAGGCCCGACGAGGCCATCGGCAGCCTGCACGTGGACGTCGACACCTTCGCCTTTGGCAGCCACTTTCTGCAGCGCGCGGAAATCACCCTGCTCAACGGCTTCATCCGCAGCCTGATCTTCGCCTGCATTCTGCTGGGGCTGTTTTACCTGACCCTGACCAAGCCGCTGGCCGGGGTGATCCGTGCGCTGGCCAACCGCGACACGCGCAGCCCCGATCAGGTGCCGCTGGACTGCCCACGCGGTCACAGCCGGGATGAAATCGGCGTCCTGGTGCAGGTCGCCAATCAGCAGTTCGAGAACGTCGCCTCCGAGTTCGGTCGCCGCCGGGATGCTGAAAATCGCCTGACCGATCACCTCAACGAGCTGGAAAACGTCGTGTCTGCCCGCACGCAAGAGCTCAAGGCCAGCAACGCGCGGCTTAGCCAGTCCAATGAAGAGCTGCAGATTGCCCGCAGCACCGCGTTGGACATGGCCCATGCGCGTTCGGCGTTTCTGGCGCACATGAGCCACGAGATCCGCACGCCGCTGAACGGTTTGCTGGGCATGCTGGCGCTGTCTCTGGATGGTCCGCTGAGCGCCGAACAACGCCAGCAACTGTCGATTGCCCACGACTCGGGCAAGGTGCTGGTGGAGCTGCTCAACGACATCCTCGACCTGTCGAAATTCGATGCCGGGCAACTGGAGCTTGAGCGCATCCCGTTCGACCTCGGCACCCTCATTGAAGACACCGCCAACCTGCTGTCGCAGAACGCCGCGCCCAGCGTCGAGCTGACCTGCCTGATCGATCCCGCTTTTCCAGCGCTGGTGCTGGGCGACCCGACCCGGGTGCGGCAGATCGTCAGCAATCTGCTATCCAATGCGCTGAAATTCACCCGCGCCGGACGCGTCGACCTTCGCCTGAGCCAGCAGCAGGACAAGGTGCGTATTGAGGTCTGCGACACCGGCATCGGCATCGCGCAGGACGCCCAGGCGAAGATCTTCGAACCCTTCACCCAAGCCGAAGCGGCCATCACCCGCCAATACGGCGGCACCGGGCTGGGGCTGACCCTGACGCACAATTTGTGTAAGGCGATGAACGGCCAGTTGAGGATTGAATCCACCCCGGGCGTGGGCAGTCGCTTCTACACCGACCTCCCCCTGCCCGCTCACACCCCGGCGCCGGCCTGGCCACTGCTCAAGGGCCGCGTGGTGGTGGTCAGCGCCAAGGGCAGCGGGCTGACCGAGGTGCTGAGCGAGCTGCTGCCGGAATGGGGCATCGACTACCGGCACTTTTCCACCAGCGACCGGCAACCGGACGTGCAGCCCGATCTGCTGATCACCGACTGCCCCGAATGCCTGGTCGGGATCCGCCCCGCCACGCGCATCCCGATTCTGCTGGTGACCGCCTATGGCAACTTCATGCCCGCCGATCAGGTCGCGGCGCTGGCACCGTTGCAGCAGCAGGCACGGCCTTTGTCGCGCAGCGTGCTGCATCAGGCCTTGACCCGCATCCTGCAGATCGATGGCCCGCCCACCGGTGATCGCCCGTCAGCCCAGCTGCCTGTGGCCCATCGTGCGCGGATTCTGCTGGTCGAAGACAATCCCGTGAACCAGTTGGTGGCCAAGGGCATGCTCAGCAAGCTGGGGTGTGAAGTGGTGGTCAGCAGCCATGGCGGCGAAGCGCTGCAACAGCTGGAGCGCAGCCGGTTTGACCTGGTGCTGATGGACTGCAATATGCCGGTCATGAACGGCTATGAGGCAACCCGGCTGATTCGCCAGAGCGGCAAATGGGCTGACCTGCCGATCATCGCCCTGACCGCCAACGCTATGCCCGAGGAGCGCGAACACTGCCGCAGTGCCGGAATGAACGACTACCTGGCCAAGCCGTTTCATCGGGAAGAATTGATCACCGTGCTCGATCAGTGGATTCCGGTGGTGCAGGAGCATTGAAGCCGTAGGCCGGGTATCAAGACATGGCACTCCCACAGATTCATCTTCGCCATCAAGGAATCCATCAAGACAAACGTCTATTTCAGCAGCGCTTCGATATCAGAGGTCAGTTCTTCCGGCTTGGTCAACGGCGCATAGCGCTTGACCAGCTTGCCATCCTGGCCGACGAGGAACTTGGTGAAGTTCCACTTGATGCGTTCCGAACCCAGCAAGCCCGGCGCCTGTTTCTTCAATTGCACGAACAGCGGATGAGCATCGCTGCCGTTCACGTCGATCTTCTTGAACAACGGGAAACTCACCCCGTAATTCAGCTCACAGAACTCGGAAATCGCGCCCTCGTTGCCCGGCTCCTGCTTGCCGAACTGATTGCACGGAAAGCCCAGCACCACCAGCCCCTGATCCTTATAGCGCTGCCACAGCTCTTCGAGGCCTTTGTACTGAGGCGTGAAGCCACACTTGCTGGCGGTATTGACCACCAGCACGGCCTTGCCTGCGTAATCGGCGAGGGTCTTTTGCTCGCCCTTGATGGTCTGCACCGGGATATTCAGCAAATTTTCGCTCATGGCAACGCCTCGGGAAGAATCAAACCGCCAAATTAGCGCGCCAGTGATTGGCGCGCCATTCAATTATTCAGCGTGATATCACGGCATCAGGCTTCGCGAGGCACCAGATCCAGGCACACCGAGTTGATGCAGTAACGCAGGCCGGTGGGTGGCGGGCCGTCGGGGAACACATGACCCAAATGAGCATCGCATTTGGCGCAGACCACTTCGGTGCGAATCATGCCGTGACTGACGTCGCGCACTTCCACCACCGCACTGCCTTCGATCGGCGCATAGAAGCTAGGCCAGCCGCAGCCCGAATCGAACTTGGTGGTGGAGTCGAACAACGCCTCATTGCAGCACACGCAGTGGTAGACACCGTCGGTCTTGGTGCTGTTGTACTTGCCGGTGAACGGGCGCTCGGTGGCCTTCAGACGGCAGACCTGGTACTGCTCTGGGTCGAGCATCTGCTTCCATTCTTCGAGGGTTTTTTCCAGCTTGTCCACGGGTACACCTCCACAACTGAAAAAGCCCGATCTGTGTCTTTTCCACGGATCGGGTGGCACGTATGATTGCGCCTTCGTTTGACGCCAGTCTGTCACCGGCCTTACAGGCATACAAATTCATTTTGGTGGCGTTGTGCTTAGCGGTCCGCCTTTTCCATCCAGCGCGAACCCCTCTTTTTCGGGATCAATCACATGCAGTTCAGCAAATCGAACAAGCTCGCCAACGTCTGCTACGACATTCGCGGGCCCGTGCTCAAGCACGCCAAACGCCTGGAAGAGGAAGGCCATCGCATCCTCAAGCTGAACATCGGCAACCCGGCACCGTTTGGTTTCGAGGCGCCGGACGAAATCCTGCAGGACGTGATCCGCAATCTACCGACCGCTCAGGGCTACAGCGACTCCAAAGGCCTGTTCAGCGCGCGCAAGGCGGTGATGCAGTACTACCAGCAGAAGCAGGTCGAAGGTGTCGGCATCGAAGACATCTACCTGGGCAACGGCGTGTCCGAGCTGATCGTGATGTCGATGCAGGCGCTGCTGAACAACGGCGACGAAGTGCTGGTCCCCGCCCCCGACTACCCGCTGTGGACCGCCGCCGTGGCGCTGTCCGGTGGCAGCCCGGTGCATTACCTGTGCGACGAGCAGGCCAACTGGTGGCCTGACCTGGACGACATCAAGGCCAAGATCACCCCGAACACCAAGGCCATGGTGATCATCAACCCGAACAACCCGACCGGCGCCGTTTATTCGAAAGAAGTGCTGATGGGCATGCTGGAAATCGCTCGCCAGCACAACCTGGTGGTGTTCTCCGACGAAATCTACGACAAGATCCTCTACGACGACGCCGTGCATATCTGCACCGCATCCTTGGCACCGGACCTGCTGTGCCTGACCTTCAACGGCCTGTCCAAGTCTTACCGCGTAGCGGGTTTCCGCTCCGGCTGGATCGCCATCTCGGGCCCGAAACACAACGCCCAGAGCTACATCGAAGGCATCGACATCCTGGCCAACATGCGCCTGTGCGCCAACGTACCGAGCCAGCACGCGATCCAGACCGCACTGGGCGGTTACCAGAGCATCAACGACCTGATTCTGCCGCCGGGCCGCCTGCTGGAGCAGCGCAACCGCACGTGGGAGCTGCTCAACGACATTCCCGGTGTCAGCTGCGTGAAGCCGATGGGCGCGCTGTATGCGTTCCCGCGCATCGACCCGAAGGTCTGCCCGATCCATAACGACGAGAAGTTCGCGCTGGACCTGCTGCTCTCCGAGAAGCTGCTGATCGTTCAGGGTACGGCGTTCAACTGGCCATGGCCGGACCATTTCCGCGTGGTGACCCTGCCGCGCGTCGACGATCTGGAAGCGGCGATTAGCCGGATTGGTAACTTCCTGAAGTCTTATAAACAATAATTCATCAGGCCCGGCAACGGCGATCACGCATCGCCGTTGCGCCCAATCGCTCTGCCCCCCGCCCTTGCGCCGATGGTCCATACTTCCCTTGGCGACGCAAAACGACACAGTTTGAAATAGTCGCCCGGTTGAATAGCCACCGACATCACCTTATATACCCCGCAACACGTTACACATTCTTCACGAGGAGAAATTCCAGATCATGATGCGCATCTTGCTGTTTTTGGCCACTAACCTTGCGGTCGTGCTGATTGCCAGCATCACCTTGAGCCTTTTTGGCTTCAATGGGTTCATGGCGGCCAATGGGGTTGATCTCAACCTCAATCAGCTGCTGATCTTCTGCGCCGTATTTGGTTTCGCCGGTTCGCTGTTCTCGCTGTTCATCTCCAAATGGATGGCGAAGATGAGCACCGGGACCGAAATCATCACCCAACCCCGCACCCGCCACGAACAATGGCTGCTGCAGACCGTCGAACAACTGTCCCGCGAGGTGGGCATCAAGATGCCGGAAGTCGGGATTTTCCCGGCCTACGAAGCGAACGCCTTCGCCACCGGCTGGAACAAGAACGACGCGCTGGTCGCTGTCAGTCAGGGCCTGCTGGAGCGCTTCTCGCCTGAAGAGGTGAAAGCGGTGCTGGCCCACGAAATCGGCCACGTGGCCAACGGCGACATGGTCACCCTGGCGCTGGTTCAGGGCGTGGTGAACACCTTCGTCATGTTCTTTGCCCGCATCATCGGCAACTTCGTCGACAAGGTGATCTTCAAGAATGAAGAAGGCCGCGGCATCGCGTTCTACATCGCGACCATCTTCGCCGAGATCGTGCTGGGCTTCCTGGCCAGCGCCATCGTCATGTGGTTCTCGCGCAAACGCGAATACCGCGCCGACGACGCCGGTGCCCGCCTGGCCGGTACCGGTGCGATGATCAGCGCCCTGCAGCGCCTGCGTTCCGAACAGGGCGTACCGGTGCAGATGCCCGACAGCCTGACCGCCTTCGGCATCAACGGTGGCCTGAAGCACGGCCTGGCCGGTCTGTTCATGAGCCACCCGGCACTGGAAGACCGTATCGAGGCCCTGCGCCGTCGCGGTTGATCACGGCAGCCACAAAAAAGGGCGACTTCGGTCGCCCTTCTCGTTTGCCTGTGAATCAGCGGCGGTACAGCCGGTAGGCGTACTCCATCAAACCCGTCACGCCGGCCTGCTTGAACTTCGCGCTCTGCTCCAGCACATCCCATTCCCCAACCATCTTCACCCGCCATTCCGGCGACAGCAGTTGCTGCACCTCGTCTTCGTCCACCGAGAACGGCGGCCCGTCGATCTGCGCCTGATCGTAGTCCAGAGTGATCAGCAGGCCACGGGAATCCTGGGCCATGAGCCGATTGACCTGCTCGACGTAACGCCAGCGCATGTCCGGTGGCAAGGCAATGATCGCGGCCCGGTCGTACAACGCCGTGCAATGCCCTACATCCCTGGGGTTGAGGGCGAAAAAATCGCCGCACCAGATCTCGACGTTCTTGTGGGCGTAAACCTTGAAAGCGCCACGGGTTTCGATGTCAGGTGAAACGCCGTTTTCACTGAACCAGGCCTGCACGGCCTTCTCGGAAAGCTCCGCACCGAGCACCTGCAGCCCTTGATCGGCCAGCCAGTTGATGTCGATGGTCTTTCCACACAGCGGGACCAGCACCCGCTCGCCGGGCTTCACGTTCAGCTCGGGCCACAGTTTTACAAGATAAGGATTCACCTCTGACTGATTGAAGCCAATCTGATTGATCGCCCAGCGCTCATGCCAAAACTGCGGCTCCATAAATGCTCCTGATATTTCGATCAAACGGCGCTAAAACTTATATTAGATTTAGATCAAAGATCTGCCTGATCATGGCCCCTATCTTATACGCTCAGGACGCCCGACATGCTCCCCAGCCTGTTCATTTCTCATGGCTCACCAATGCTTGCTCTGGAACCCGGCGAGAGTGGCCCGGCGTTGCAGCGCCTGGCCGCCGAACTGCCCAGGCCCAAGGCCATCGTGATCGTTTCCGCCCACTGGGAAAGCAACGAGCTGCTGGTCAATGGCAACCCGCAACCGGAAACCTGGCACGACTTCGGCGGCTTCCCCGCTGCGCTGTTCGCCGTGCAATACCCGGCCCCGGGCCTTCCCGACATGACCCGTCACGTGATGGAGCTGCTCGCTGCTGCCGACCTGCCTGCGCGCATGGACAGCCGCCGCCCGTTCGACCATGGCGTCTGGGTGCCGCTGTCGTTGATGTACCCACAGGCGGACATCCCGGTCGTGCAGGTGTCGCTGCCGACCCGCATGGGTCCTGAACTGCAGACCCGCGTTGGCCAGGCGCTGAACAGCCTGCGCGAGGAAGAAGTATTGGTGATCGGCTCAGGCAGCATCACGCACAACCTGCGCGAGCTGGACTGGCACGCAGGCCCGGAAAGCGTTGAGCCCTGGGCGCGGGTGTTTCGTGACTGGATGGTGGAAAAGCTGGCAGCCAACGATGAAGCCGCCCTGCACGACTACCGCCGCCAGGCGCCCAACGCGGTACGCAATCACCCGAGCGACGAGCACCTGCTGCCGCTGTATTTCGCACGGGGGGCAGGAGGTGAATTCAGCATCGCGCACCAGGGCTTCACCATGGGCGCGTTGGGGATGGATATTTACCGGTTTGGGTAATTCCGCGCGCTCCTACGCCTGTTCGGCAGAAGCAACATATCAGCCAGGCAGATGTTCGGCTGATCATGGACAGCCAAAAAAAATCCCCGAACCAGTCGGGGATTTTTTTGTTCAGACGATCAGCTCAACGCCAATCAGTCTTCGCGATAGCGACGCAGTTTCAGCTGCTTGCCGGCAACGCGGGTGTCTTTCAGCTTGGCCAGCAGACGCTCGAGGCCATCCTCCGGCAGCTCGACGAGGCTGAAGCTGTCACGCACCTGGATGCGACCGATCGCTTCACGGGCCAGACCGCCTTCGTTGAGGATGGCGCCCAGCAGGTTCTTGGCAGCGATGCCGTCACGCGCGCCCAGCGCGGTACGGCAACGAGCGCGGCCTTCGCCCAGCGGCATTGGCGCACGACGCTCGCGGTCACCACGATCAGGACGGTCGCCCGATGGACGATCGGCGCGATCACCACGTGGCGCGTTGTTCGGCACCAGTGGACGCTCTTTCTCGATGGCTGCCAGGTTCAGCGCCTGGCCGTTGGTGGCCTTGCGCAGCAGGGCTGCGGCCAGGGCACGCGGGCTGCAACCGATGTCGGCAGTCAGACGATCCAGCAGTTCACCATGGCTTGCTTCGGCGTCAGCCACCAGCGGCGCGAGGCTGTTGGTCAGCTTCTTGATGCGGGCGTCGAGGACGGCTTGCGAGTCCGGCAGGCGAACTTCGGCAACCTTCTGACCGGTTACACGCTCGATCACTTGCAGCATGCGGCGCTCACGTGGTGTCACCAGCAGCAGCGCACGGCCTTCGCGACCGGCACGACCGGTACGGCCGATACGGTGAACGTAGGACTCCGGGTCGTACGGCATGTCGACGTTGAACACGTGAGTGATACGCGGAACGTCCAGACCACGGGCAGCAACGTCGGTCGCGACAACGATGTCCAGACGGCCATCTTTGAGCGAGTCGATGACGCGCTCACGCTGGTTCTGGGCGATGTCGCCGTTCAGCGCAGCGGCCTTGTAGCCTTTGGCTTCCAGGGCGCTGGCCAGATCCAGAGTGGCTTGCTTGGTGCGTACGAACATGATCAGGGCGTCGAAATCTTCGACTTCCAGCAGGCTCAGAACGGCAGAGGTCTTCTGGTCAGCGTGAACCAGCAGGTGAGCCTGCTCGATCGCGGTAACGGTCTGGGTCTTGCTCTGGATCTTGACGTGTTTCGGATCTTTCAGGTGACGCTCGGCGATCGCGCGGATCGACTGCGGCAGGGTCGCCGAGAACAGTACGGTCTGACGGGTTTCAGGCATGGCGTTGAAGATGACTTCCAGGTCATCCATAAAGCCCAGCTTGAGCATTTCGTCAGCTTCGTCCAGCACCAGGTGGTTCACGGTGGCCAGGACTTTTTCGTCACGACGCAGGTGGTCGCACAGGCGGCCTGGGGTAGCAACGACGATCTGAGCGCCATTGCGGATGGCTTTGAGCTGTGGGCCCATCGGCGCACCGCCGTAGACAGCCACAACAGTGACGCCTGGCATTTGCTTGGCGTAGGTTTCGAACGCGGTGGCCACTTGCAGGGCCAGCTCACGAGTCGGCGCGAGGATCAGCGCTTGCGGCTCGCGTTTTGCCGGGTCGATGCGGTTCAGGATAGGCAGTGCGAAGGCCGCGGTTTTACCGGTACCTGTCTGCGCCTGACCGATCATGTCGTGACCGGCAAGGATAATCGGGATCGATTGCTGCTGAATGGCCGAAGGCTCTTCGTAGCCGGTAGCGATAACGGCTGCAACAATATTCGGGTGAAGGTCAAGAGCGGCGAAGCCGCCGGTTTCCTGGGTCATGGGTCTGCCTCTGAGTGCATCCGCAAAGACCCATGCTTCAAAGCTGCGCGTGCCGTGTAAGACCCTGAGGTCACCCTGGCTGCTTTGTCGGCGGGGATTTGCGAAAACGTATTGATGAATGGATCGTCAAGGATAGTTCGTATGAGAACCGGTCTACGAAGAAAGGCTTCGCAGACCCATGCCATGACGACGGCCCTATGAAAGGCCGGCGCGCACTATACCGGAATTGCCAAAAAAAGTGAGTATTTTTTTCACACAATGAAGCCGTTGCGTCCAACTGTCACAGGCTTTGCGCAAACCTGTGTCAGTGTCTATTTTTTTAGAGCCCGGTATTACTGGCGGCGGGGGCTTAAACGATTCACCTCATCAGTCAGGCAGCCCACCCTCCTCTCCTACTCTGCAGCAGGAATATCGACATGACCTCACCGAACGAAGGCCAGGTCACCCGGGAACAGCGCGGCCCCATCATGCTCATCGGACTGGACCGCGTGGCCAAGCGCAATGCCTTTAACATGGCCATGCTCAATCAGCTCAGCCTGGCCTATGGCGAATTCGAACGTAATGATCAGGCGCGGGTGGCGGTGGTGTTCGCCCATGGCGAGCATTTCACCGGCGGGCTGGACCTGGCCGACACCGGCCCCACGCTGGTCAACGGCTGGCAATTGCCCGAAGGCGGTTATGACCCCTGGGGCGTTTTCGCCGGACCCAGGGTCACCAAGCCTGTGATCGTCGCGGCTCAGGGCTACTGCCTGACCCTGGGCATCGAGCTGATGCTGGCCGCCGACATCAACCTGTGCGCGAGCAACGCGCGCTTTTCCCAGATCGAAGTGCAGCGCGGGCTGTTCGCCTTTGGCGGCGCGACCTTGCGCATGCACCAGATTGCCGGCTGGGGCAATGCAATGCGCTGGCTGCTGACGGGCGATGAGTTCGACGCCCACGAGGCGCTGCGCATGGGGCTGGTGCAGGAAGTCATGGCCCATGAAGACCTGCTGCCTTGCGCTCTGCATCTGGCGGGCCGGATCGCCGAGCGCGCGCCCTTGGGCGTGCGGGCCACCCTGGCCTCGGCAAGGCAGGCAGTGCGCGACGGCGAGGAAGTGGCGGCGAAACAGCTGCTGGCGCAGGTGCGTCAGGTGATGTCCAGCGAGGATGCCAAAGAGGGCCTGCGCGCGTTGATCGAGCGCAGGCCGGGGCATTTCACCGGGCAGTGAGGGCCTGGCTCAGGTGGCCGGGCGAACCGTCTTGATCAGCGACAGCAGCGAGTAACCCAGCTGCGGCGCAAGGGCCTCGGCGCGCGCAGTCAGGGCGTCGATGTCCAGCGCCTGGTCCAGATCGGCCGGGATCATGAGGATCACGTTTCCCTCCTTGACCGGCAATTCCCAGTAATGACGGTGATACAGGCCGCGCAACAGCGCCGCGCCCAGCGGCTTGCCATCGTCGGACGCCCACTGGTTGATGATCAGCCAACCGCCCGGGTTGAGCCGCTGCTGGCATTGCTCCAGAAAGCCCCAGGCCAGATGCCCGACCGCAGGGCCGGTGTCGGTATAGAGGTCGACGAAGATCAGGTCGGCGCTCTCGGCCGTGGGCAGCAGCTCCAGCGCATCGCCGACGCGGATATAAAGGCGCGGATCGTCCGCCAGGCCCATGTATTCCATGGCCAGCCGCGGCACATCCGGGCGCAGCTCGATGGCCTCGACGTCTTCCAGCGGCAGAAACTTCAGACACGCCTGGGTCAGCGTACCGGCGCCAAGTCCCATGAACAGCGCGCTTTCCGGCGCCTCATGACACAGCGCGCCAATCAGCATGGCGCGGGTGTAGTCGTATTCCAGCCAGCTCGGATCAGCGGTGAACGTGCAGCTCTGCTCGATGGCGTCGCCGAATTCCAGGAAGCGGTAATCCTCCACTTCCAGCACGCGGATCATGCCGAAGTCATCGTGAACTTCAGCCAGCACGCGCTCTACACGCTCCTCGGTCATCACTGCTCTCTTGAAAAATCGGATTGGGCGCGCGGATTGTCGGCCATGGGCACCCGGCAGGTCACGCAAATTATCGGGACGAACTGCTACCATGGCCGTCCGATCGCCCTGATTTCGAGTAGAACATGAGCCAACCCTGGAGCCCCGACAGCTGGCGGACCCTGCCCATCCAGCAACAACCCCAGTACCCCGATGCCGAGCACGTGCTGCGTGTCGAGCAGACGCTGGCCAGTTACCCGCCGCTGGTGTTTGCCGGTGAGGCCCGCGAGCTGCGTCGCCAGTTTGCCGAGGTCACCGAGGGACGTGCGTTTCTGCTTCAGGGTGGCGATTGCGCCGAAAGCTTCTTCGAATTCTCGGCCGCGAAAATCCGCGACACCTTCAAGGTGCTGCTGCAAATGGCGATCGTCATGACCTTTGCCGCCGGCTGCCCGGTGGTCAAGGTCGGGCGCATGGCCGGTCAGTTCGCCAAGCCTCGCTCGTCAAATGACGAGACCATCGATGGCGTGACCCTGCCCGCCTATCGCGGCGACATCGTCAACGGCATCGGCTTCGATGAAAAGAGCCGCGTGCCGGATCCGGATCGCCTGTTGCAGGCCTATCACCAGTCCACCGCGACGCTCAACTTGTTGCGCGCGTTCGCCCAGGGCGGTTTTGCCGACCTGCACCAGGTGCATCAGTGGAACCTGGATTTCATCGCCGGCTCCGCGCTGTCCGACAAGTACAGCCAGCTCGCCAACCGCATCGACGAAACCCTCGCGTTCATGCGCGCCTGTGGCATGGACACCTCGCCGCAGCTGCGCGAAACCAGCTTCTTCACCGCCCACGAAGCGCTGCTGCTGAACTACGAAGAAGCCTTCGTGCGTCGCGATAGCCTGACCAACGATTTCTACGATTGCTCGGCGCACATGCTGTGGATCGGCGACCGGACCCGCCAGCTGGACGGCGCCCATGTCGAATTTCTGCGCGGGGTGAAGAACCCGATTGGCGTGAAAGTCGGCCCGAGCATGAACACCGATGACCTCATTCGTCTGATCGACATCCTCAACCCGGACAACGACCCTGGCCGCCTGAACCTGATCGCGCGCATGGGCGCCAACAAGGTCGGCGATCATTTGCCGGGGCTGATTCGTGCGGTGGAGCGCGAAGGCAAGAAGGTGCTGTGGAGCTCCGACCCGATGCACGGCAACACCATCAAGGCCAGCAGCGGCTACAAGACCCGCGACTTCGCGCAAATCCTTGGCGAGGTGAAGCAGTTCTTCCAGGTGCACCAGGCAGAAGGCACTTACGCGGGCGGCATCCACATCGAGATGACCGGGCAGAACGTCACCGAATGCATCGGCGGCGCGCGTCCGATTACTGAAGATGGCCTGTCGGACCGTTACCACACCCACTGTGATCCGCGGATGAATGCGGACCAATCACTGGAACTGGCGTTCTTGATCGCCGAGACGTTGAAGCAGGTACGGCGTTAAGACAGGCTTACGTCGAATGCGTCACTCAGGCTAAACGCCGAACTACTGTGCGTCGCCCCTTCCTTCAGGAATCGACGCAATATTGCAGGAATCGAAAACACCTCAGTCAAATGTACCGCAACCCTGCACTGACAAACGCCACCCGCAAGCGCGCCGCACTGGCGCGCTGACAGTTGATCAACACTTCCGGCAATCCCAGCCAGTCAGCCAGCCGCCTGAGATGGGCGGCCAGCGCAAACATCCCCTCCTCATCCAGCCCAGGCTCCTCCTCGTGGACCGCGTGCACCGCCAGCCTTCCCGCCGCACGTTCGGCGCGCAGGTCGACACGCGCAGCGATGCGTTCGTTGTGCAGAAACGGCAGCACGTAATAGCCATACACCCGCTTGTGCGCCGGAGTGTAGATCTCCAGCCGGTAGTGAAAATCGAACAGCCGCTCAGTCCGCCCCCGCTCCCAGATCAGCGAGTCAAAGGGCGACAGCAAGGCGCTCGCTGTGACCTTTTTCGGCACCTTGAATTCAGGCAGCACATACGCAGGCTGTTTCCAGCCCTTGACCTGAACCACTTCGATGGCGCCCTCTTCCACCAGCTCGGCCAGCCCCGTCCTGGCGGGCGCCGGGTCCTGACGGAAATAGTCGCGAATGTCCTTCTCGGTGCCGACGCCCAGCGCCTTGACCGCATGCAACAGCAAACCGCGCTGGGCATCTGCCTCGCTCAGCTGCGGGTGATTGATGATCGACGACGGCAGTACCCGCTCAGGCAAATCGTACAGACGCTCGAAGCCGCGACGCCCGGCAACGGTCACCTCACCGGCGGCGAACAGCCATTCCAGCGCGTGCTTTTCTTCGCTCCAGTCCCACCAGGGTCCGGCGCGCTCCTGACGCGTATTCAGACTGCCCGCGCCCAACGCGCCCTGATCGCGCACGGCCTGCAACACCCGAGCGATGGTGGGCTGCTGCTCGCGTCCGAACCTGGCCATCTGTTGATAAATGCCTTCGCCCTGGGACGCGCGCTGCATGCGCCAGCGCATCAGCGGGTACAACTCGACCGGCAGCAACGACGCCTCGTGCCCCCAGTATTCGAAGAGTTTGCGTTGCCGGCCCTGACTCCACGCCGCCTGATCCAAAAGCTTCTGCGGGTAGTTGCCCAGGCGCGAATACAGCGGCAGGTAGTGCGAACGCACCAGCGCGTTGACCGAATCGATCTGCAGCACACCCAGGCGCTCGATCAATTGCGTGACGTGGCGAGAGGTGATCGTCGCAGGCGGCTGGCGGCTATTGAAACCCTGGGCCGACAGCGCCAGACGACGGGCTTGCTTAAGGGACAGCGCGTGTTGAATCGGCAGTTCTGCAGGCATTCAGGACCTCCTGGTCGATCTGCAAAACTACCCGATCCCGCTGAGCATTTGTACACCTATCCACGCTTCATCGGATCATCCCAGAATGGCCGCTCGGCCTCTTCGAGCACATCGGCCCGCGACAGACCAATGTCCTTCAGCGCGTCATCACTCAGGCTCGCCAACAGCGCGCGCTCCCTGTGCAGCTTGCGCCAGCGGGCGATCTGCAGCGTCACGGCGTGCCAGGCGCGTTCGATCACCGAATCGTGGGACAGGGTTTTCAGTACCAGTACATAACCTTTTTGACCTTTCATCATCTTGCCCTCCAGGTGGGGATGGCTTGATTCTCTGCCCGGGATTAAGATCAATCCAACGAATGTTTCTGATGCACTGCATCTGGGAGATTGATGCGATGGCCACCTACCCGAGTATCGACAGCGAGCTGCTGCGCACCTTTGTCGCGATCGCCGATCAGGGCGGTTTCACCAAGGCTGGCGAAGTGGTCAACCGCACGCAGTCGGCAGTCAGCATGCAGATGAAGCGGCTGGAAGATGACGTGGTGCAGCGACCGCTGTTCCAGAAAGACGGCCGCGTGCTAAACCTGACCGCGGAAGGTCAGGTGCTGCTGGGCTACGCGCGGCGCATCCTCAAACTGCACAGCGAGGTGTTCAACACCCTGCGCGAGCCGCACATGATCGGCACGGTGAAGATCGGCACCCCGGACGATTACGTCATGCGTTTTCTGCCGGGCATCCTGTCGCGTTTCGCTCAGGCGTATCCGCTGATTCAGGTCGAGGTGCATTGCGAGTCGTCGGCGCAGCTGTTGCAACGCCAGGACCTGGACCTGAGCATTGTCACCCGCGAGCCGGGCAAGGAGATCGGGCAGATCTTGCGCCAGGAGCGTTTCGTCTGGGCCGAGGCCGCAGGCTTCTGCCCCCATGAGCAAACGCCGATCCCGCTGGCGATGTTCAACAGTGACTGTTTCTGCCGGCTGTGGGCGAGCAATGCGCTGGACGCGGCGGGCCGCGAATACCGGGTCGCCTACACCAGCGCCAGCCTGTCGGCGATCATGGCGGTGGTCAGCGCCGGCCTTGCCGTGACGGCGCAATTGCAGAGCCTGATCACTTCCGACTTGCGGGTGCTAGGCGAGGCTGAAGGGTTGCCGCAACTGCCCTCGGCGAGCATCGTGCTGCTGCGCAACCCGAACAATCCCTCGCCGATCACCGAGTGCCTGGCCGATCACATCGCCGAGGGTTTCAAATTGTGAATGCGGTTGTGAGCAGCCTCATATCCTGAAACACAGCATGATCGCGCACAGCACCAGAAACACGCAGAACAACGAACGCAGCAGACGCTCAGGCAGGCTGTGGGCCAGGGCAACACCCCAGCTGATGCTCGCCAGACCACCGATGGCCAACGCAATGCCCATCAGCCAATCCACATGACCGTGAAAGGCGTAGGTGGTCAGGGTGATTACCGTGGCAGGTGCCGCCAGCGCCAACGCCAGGCCTTGGGCGACTACTTGGGTCGCGCCGAAAACGCCGGTCAGGATCGGCGTCGCGATCACCCCGCCGCCCACGCCGAACATGCCTGCCGTCACACCGGAGCCCACGCCCAGCACCCACAGCCATTTGCTGTGACGCAGCTGTGCATCGGCGTTGCCCTTGCGCCAGTACATCTGGATCAGGTTGAACAGCGTCAGCACAACGAGAAAGCCCACGAAGCCGACGCGCATGCTCATGGCATCGATACGCACGGCCCACAGCGATGTCAGCCAGGACACAAAAAAGCTTGGCCCGATCAGCATCATCGCGTTGCGTACGGAAATCCGGTTGCGCTGGTTGTATCGCCACAGCGCCAGCAGCACGTTGGGCAGCACCATCAACAGCGCAGTGCCCTGGGCCAGTTGCTGATCCAGGCCGAACAGCACGCCGAGCGCGGGAATCGCCACCAGCCCACCGCCAATACCGAACAGCCCCCCCAGAGTGCCCATGGCCGCGCCCAGCAGCAGGTACATCAACACATCGACAATCACGTTCGGTCCTCTGGATAAATTCAGCGCGCATGCTACGCAGTCAGGCGTGTCGGGGAAATCGGCAGGTGGTCATTACCATCAACGAAGTGTGGTGAGTCGGTTCACGAATTGTGGTTTTACCAGCGCTTAGGGCGTTTCCTACGCTCCTGATAGAGAAATCCCCCGTAACCGATTACCGAAATTATCTGGTGCATTAAAGATCATGGCACTAAATTAGCGATCACTGTGGATTCACCGAGGACCCTTTCAATGAACGCCGACGAAAGCTTCACCATGGCTGGCGCTGGCAGTTGCGACGAGTTGCTGCTGGATAACCAGCTGTGTTTTGCCCTGTATTCCACATCCCTGATGATGACCAAGGTCTACAAGCCACTGCTCCAGGAACTGAACCTGACCTACCCGCAGTACCTGGCCATGCTGGTGCTGTGGGAACGCGACGGGCTGACGGTAGGAGAAGTCAGCACGCGCCTGCTGACCGATCCCGGCTCCTTGACGCCCCTGCTCAAACGCCTGGAAACCGAGGGTTTGATCCGCCGCACTCGCAGCAAGGAAGACGAGCGCGTTGTGCTGCTGACCCTGACCGATCAAGGCAAGGCGCTGCACAAAAAAGCCCAGCGCATTCCACACTGCATCCTGGCTGCCAGCGGGATCAATCTGGAGCAGTTGAAGGCGTTGCAGCAGGATTTGCTGGGGCTGCGTGGGAATCTGCAAGACGCGTTGTAAGTGCCTGCTTCAGAGTTCGTAGGGGCGACTCGCAGGTAGCAGGCCAAGCACACATTGAGGGTGGCTGGGGCATAACATGTTATGCAATCCAGCCTTTCGATCGTTCCTATCATTCGCATCGGTTTTTTCAGGAGCCCCCTGCCGATGCCCGTTGCGACCCGCTTCACCCTCTCCATGATGGGTTCGTCCCTGTTCATCAGTTCAACGCTGGCCTGCGCCTCAACGCTTTCGCTGCCTGAAATCGACATCCATGCCGATGCCGATACCGACGATCCCAGAGTCATCGAAGCCAGCACCGCAACGCGAACCTCAACCCCGGTGCGCTACGTGCCCCAAGCGATAGATTCGATCAAGACCGAGAATCTCAAACGCTATGGCGTAAACAGTCTGGGCGCGGCCCTGAGGGGCATCCCCAACGTCGGCGATGGCTCGGACACACGCTTCGACGCCCTGCGCATCAGGGGCTTCGACGCCAGCCACGACTTCTACCTGGACGGCGTCCGCGACGACAGCCAGTACATTCGCGACCTGCACAACATCGAACGCGTCGATGTGCTCAAAGGCCCGGCCGCCGTGCTGTATGGACGCGGCAGTCAAGGCGGAATCATCAACCGGGTGAGCAAAGTGCCGCAGGCCGGTCAGCGCTCATCGATCGAAGTTCAAGGTGGCAGCGAGGACCTGCGCAGCCTTTACGCCGATTTGAGCGCCGACCCCAGCGACACCCTCAGCCTGCGCCTGAACATCGGCAATAAGGACAACAACAGCTTTCGAGAGGGTGTCAGCGGCAATAGACAGTTGTTCGCGCCCTCGATCAACTGGCAACTGAGTCCGGACCTGAACTGGCTGGTGCAATACCAATACAACCGTTACAACCGCACCCCTGACCGGGGCATCCCAGGCGTCGATGGACGCCCGGCAGACGTGAGCCGCAGCACAAGCTACGGCGCCGAGGGCGACTTCACTGACGACAAGGCACAATCCCTGCGCTCGAAACTGGCCTATGAGCTGAACGACCACTGGCAACTGCGGCACACGCTGAGCGTGTTCAAGCTTCACAGCCAATTCGACAACACCTACCTGACCGGCTACAACGCTGCGACGCGCGAGGTCAGCCGCCAGCGCTGGCAACAGGACCTGACCACGCGCAACGTGTTCAATAACATCGAGTTGGAAGGCACCTTTGACACGCTGGCCCTGGAGCACCGGGTGCTGACAGGTGTCGAGATCGGCAGCCAGCGACGGGACCCCACTCTCTACAAAGCCGCCGCCAGTGGCGCAGGCTCAAGCGCTGTACCGGCGCTGGTTCTGGACAGTCCGGACCGTCGCCTGCGCCACACCGGGCGCACGGTGATCAGCAGCGACAACCACACAGAAGTGGAAAGCCAGGGCCTCTACGTGCAGAACCAACTACGCCTGAATGACCAATGGCAACTGCTCGGCGGCTTGCGTTACGACCGTTTCGCGATCGAAACCAACAACCCGTTGCTCGACCTCACCGAACAACGCGACAGCCATGGCACCAGCCCGCGGGTCGGGGTGATATGGACGCCGCTGCCGGACCACTCATTCTATGCTTCCTGGAGCAAGACCTTTTCCCCCGCAGGCGGCGGCCTGATTGGCCTTACCCCAGGTGCCAAGGGCAACGCCAACGACCTGAGCCCGGAGATGACCCGACAGAAAGAAGTCGGCGTGAAGAGTGACTGGCTAGACCAGCGTTTGAGCACCACCTTGGCGATCTACGAACTGGAACTGTACAACCGCCGCACCCGCGACCCTGAAGACCCTGGTTCATTTCTACTGAGCGGCCTGCAACGTTCCCGTGGCATCGAGTTGACCGCTGCGGGCAATGTAACCGGCAACTGGTACGTGCGCGGCGGCCTCGGCTTGCAGGATGCGACGGTGGTCAAAGACAACAACGGCTTTGCGGGTAAGCGGGTCAACAATGTCGCCCAGCGCAATGGCAGCCTCTTCCTGACCTGGAAACCCGAACAGGGGTGGTACGCCGAGACCGGACTGACCTTTGTCGGCCAGCGTTACGCCGACCACCTGAATACCACGACGCTGCCAGGCTACGGTCGCTGGGACGCTTTGTTGGGCTACCGCCAGAAAGACTGGGACTTGAGCGCGGCACTGGACAATATCAGCGACAAAACCTACTACGCCTCCGCCACCAGTGCGTTCCAGATCCAGCCAGGCGCGCCTCGCAATCTGGTGGTGTCGGCAACCTACCGTTTCTAGGAATCAGCCCCTCACCGTTATCCGCACAGGCGTGCTGGCGGTGGCGCGCCTGGATCGCTGTCGCCAGCTATCGTGATGCTGCAACCGTCCCACAGGCGAAACCGTTGAAGACAAAAATTTATTGTCCTGTAAATCAATGAGTTGAATGGATTTTCGCTACCCATTTGCAGGTTTCTTGAAAATTTATCTTGCGAACTAAACATTAGCGCAATATATTTCATTTCACTTACTTAGCGCACAAGACTTTAGCGCTAAGGACAACCGGCTTCAGGCCAACATCATCAAGTGAGGAACTATCATGCAAGCGCTCTATACCGCAGTCGCAACCGCAACCGGTGGCCGTGATGGCCGTGCTGTTTCCAGCGACAAGATTCTCGACGTGAAACTGGCCACCCCGAAAGAACTGGGCGGCGCCGGTGGTGAAGCCACCAACCCTGAGCAACTGTTCGCTGCCGGCTACTCGGCTTGCTTCATCGGCGCGCTGAAATTCGTTGCCGGTCAGAGCAAACGCAGCATCCCGGCTGACGCCTCGATCACGGCCCACGTCGGCATCGGCCAAATCCCTGGCGGTTTCGGTCTGGACATCGACCTGAACATCAACCTGCCAGGTCTGGATCAGGCCGACGCTCAAGCACTGGTCGACGCAGCTCACCAGGTCTGCCCGTACTCCAACGCCACCCGCGGCAACGTTGACGTCCGTTTGCACGTGACCGTCTAACCCACCCGCCGCTTCGGAGATGACCATGAACACGTTTGGCAAGATTCTGGCTGGCTCGCTCCTCGCGCTGTCCATCGGCAACGCCTTCGCGGCGACCGATATGGGCGTGGAGCACAATACTCAAGCGTTTCTCGATGCCCTGAACGCGGGCACCGGCAAGCCGATCGAGCAGCTCTCGCCCAAGGACGCCCGCGCCGTACTGACCGGTGCGCAGGCAGGGGTCAAGCTGACCCTGCCCAAAGCCGATGTCAGCCAGAAGACCATTTCGGTCGATGGCCAGAACATCAGCCTGACTATCGTGCGTCCAGCGGGCGTCAAGGGCACCTTGCCTGTGTTCATGTACTTCCACGGCGGCGGCTGGGTGCTGGGCGACTACCCGACCCACGAGCGTCTGGTGCGTGATCTGGTCGAGGGTTCCGGTGCGGTGGCAGTGTTCGTCAACTACACCCCTTCGCCTGAAGCGCACTACCCGACGGCGATCAACCAGGCCTACGCAGCGACCCAATGGGTGGCTGAACACGGCAAGGAAATCAACGTTGACGGCAAGCGTCTGGCGGTGGCGGGCAACAGCGTCGGCGGCAACATGGCGGCGGTCGTCAGCCTGATGGCCAAAGACAAAGGCACCCCGGCGATTCGTTACCAAGTGCTGCTGTGGCCGGTGACCGACGCCAACTTCGATACCGGTTCCTACGAGCAGTTTGCCGAGGGTCACTTCCTCACCCGCAACATGATGAAGTGGTTCTGGGACAACTACACCACCGATCCGAAGCAACGCGCCGAGATCTACGCCTCACCGCTGCGCGCCACGACTGATCAGCTCAAGGGCCTGCCGCCAGCACTGGTGCAGACCGCCAGCGCCGACGTGTTGCGTGACGAAGGCGAAGCTTATGCTCGCAAGCTGGATCAGGCCGGTGTGCCGGTGACTGCGGTGCGCTACAACGGCATGATTCACGACTACGGGTTGCTCAACGTGGTCAGCCAGGTGCCGGAAGTGCGCTCTGCGATGTTGCAGGCGTCGCAGGAATTGAAGGTTCATTTGAAGTAAACGCCAACAAAACCGGGTCGATTCGCAAGGGTCGGCCCGGTTTTCTGGTTGTGGGAGCCGGCTTGCTGGCGAATGCGGTGGGTCAACAACATGTCGGTGGCTGACACTCTGCATTCGCCAGCAAGCCGGCTCCCACGGCCTTCGGCCAGAAACAGGTCTATGCGTCGCCCACAAAAAAGCCCGACTCAATGGTCGGGCTTTTTCGTGTCCAGCGTTACAAAAGCAGTGCTTATTTAGCACGGCCTTTGTAGGAACCGCCTTCACGGGTGTCGATTTCGATCATGTCGTCGATTTCGATGAAGTCAGCCACTTGCAGCTCGGTGCCGTTAGCCAGCTTGGCAGGCTTCATGACCTTGCCGGAAGTGTCGCCGCGAGCGGAACCTTCGGTGTAGTCAACGCGACGCACGATGGTGGTCGGCAGTTCTACGGAAACCAGACGGCCTTCGAAGAAAACGGCTTCGCAGACGTCGGTCATGCCTTCTTCGATAAACGGCAGAACGGCGTCGATGTCTTCGGCGTTCAGCTCGTACATGGTGTAGTCGGTGGTGTCCATGAACGTGTAGGAGTCACCGCTGATGAAGGACAGGGTGGCTTCTTTACGGTCCAGGATCACGTCGTCCAGCTTGTCGTCGGCGAAGTAGACAGTTTCAGTCTTGTAGCCGGTCAGCAGGTTCTTCAGCTTGGTCTTCATGATCGCGCTGTTACGGCCCGACTTGGTGAATTCAGCTTTCTGAACCAGCCAAGGATCGTTGTCGATACGGATCACGGTGCCGGGTTTAAGCTCTTTACCAGTTTTCATTACGAGTATCCGAATTTGGATTGAAGTTCTTTCTAAGCCCTGTACGAAAAGCCACTTTTCGTACAGGGCTTACTACAAGGGCGCGTATCATAGCCAATTTCGGTAAAACTGTACCAGCGCAGTCGTCAGATCGTCTTGCAAGGCCTGTTCCAGACACCAGCGTTCGGCGTGCGCAGCCAGTTCGCTGCGGTGTTTTTCCAGCGCCGCCCAGCTCTGGGTCATGTCCTGCCCCGCACTCCAGTTACGCCAGACTTCAGTCAGCGCCTGCCCTGTCTGCTCGCCAAGCCCCACCAGATACAACTCAAGAAACGCATCGAGCTTGGCCCAGTGCGCGTCGTCATCCTGCTGATAGATGTGCCATATCATCGGCCGGCCGGCCCATTGCGCCCGCACGAACGAGTCTTCGCCGCGCACCACGTTGAACGCGCAGCACCACAGCAAGCGGTCGTAATCGTCCTGACGCACGAATGGCAGCACCTGAATCGTCAGGTTGTCGCGCACGTGCAACGCGCCCGCTTTCAGCCCTTCGACACCCAGCCAGCGTTCGACATCGCCAATGATTCGCCCTTCCGGCACCAGCAAATGCGTGGCCTGCTCATCCTGGGCCAGCGCATCCAGCCACGACCCCAGCCCCGCGTGCTCGTAGGCGAACAGCGAAATCAGCCGCGCGCCGGGCTGTGGATAAATGCCCAGATCGGCAAGGAAGGCCTGCTGTGCGGCCGGGTTTTGCTCGAATACGTGACGCCGATCGATCAGCCCGGCTTCGCGCAACAGCCCGCCCGTGGTCGTGCGGAACCCTGGAAAGAAGAAGAACTTCTGAATGCCGCTGGACTGCAGCGACGGCAGACCGTGGCAGCCGGTGACCCATTCTTCGGCGCTGAGGTAATCCAGATTCAGCCACAGTGGCTTGGGCTGGCGAGCCTTCATCGCCTCGATCTGCGTCGCCGGCAGATGACAGCCGAACGCCTCGATCACCACGTCGGCAGGCTCGACCGGTTGCCATTCTCTTGCCCAAAAACGCACGTCGACGCCGTCCCGCCATTGCTGCGCGGCCTGGGCATCGGCGCCCGGACACAGGCGCGCGAACGCGGCCAGGTCATCGATCCACAGGCGCACGTTCATGTCGTGCTCGGCGACCAGCTGTCGGGCCAGACGAAAGGTCACGCCGACGTCGCCAAAGTTATCCACAACGGTACAGAAAATATCCCAAGAGGCTTTCATCCGGTCTCCCCTGAGGATGTTCAAAAAAACCGATTGTCCTTTATAACGACGCAGAATCACCAGCCCCGGTCGTGCGACAATCCACGCCACGTCCAACGCAAGGAAGGAAGTCTGCCATGTACGTCAACCATCGCGAATTGTCTGTCACGTTGCGTCCATTAAAGCTGGCGCTGTCGATCGCCGCCGGCATCTGGCTGGGCTTTCTGGCCGTCGTGCTCACGGCCTGGTTGATCTACAAGGCATTGCCACCCGAGCAGACTCAGGCCCTGAACAACGCCGCCACGCAACTGACCACGCCTCCAGCCGCCAAGGCCAACCCGGAGAGCGACAACCCGATGTTCGATCAGTACCGGCAGATCCTGCGCGGCAGCGAAGCCCGTCAGGCGCAAGAGGCCGAACAGGCCGAACGCGCGCGCAGCTTCAACGGCCCCAAATGCCAGTTCTGGATGCAGCAGAACCAGACCGCCCCCAGCGAAAAGAGCCGCGCGGCGATCTATCAGTTCTGCGGCTGATGACTTTGACGAGACACCCGCTCACATGAACAAGCAACAGGTCCTGCAACGGATCATCGAGAAACTTGGCGTCGATCTGGACATTGCCATTCGTGCCGCGCAAACCGCGTACGAAACCGCGACCCACGAAGAGAACATCGCCGAGAACAAATACGACACCTTGGGGCTGGAAGCGTCCTACCTCGCGGCTGGCCAGGCCCGACGCGTCGAAGAGATTCGACTGTCGTTGAACCTGTATCAGAACCTTGCGCTCAAGCCGTTCGATGAGGCACGCGGCATTCAGTCGGGGGACCTGATTGCGCTGGAATCAGCCAGCGGCGTCGAGCAATGGCTGTTTCTGGGGCCGGATGCAGCGGGCCTGAAGGTTCACCTGGACGACACCCTGATCACCGTCATCACCCCACGCGCGCCCTTGGGCCAGAACCTGCTCGGCAAGTTCGACGGCGATGAGGTCGAAATCCGCGTCAATGGCACCCGGCAATCCTTCGAGATCACGCGCGTACTGTGACCCGTTGATCATTTGCAGGGTTGAAGGGCCCGACTTTTTGTGGGTAAGGTGCGCAGTCGCACGACAAAGGTGAACCCGGAATATGGAGCCGGGCACAAGGATTTAACCAAGGAGATATTTCATGACTAACGTCATCACTTTCCCTGACGCCCATGAACGTGATCGCCTCAAGTCCAGTGAGCACCCAGGGTTGAGATACCTGAACAAGAAAGAGCGACAACTGATCGACTGCCTGCGCATGACCAGCCACGCGGGCCGCCAGTATGTGTACGACTACGCCAATATCATGCACCGCTCCAAGCCTCTGTACCCCGATCCCATGGATTGAGCGGCCAGGCCGCGTGGTTCATGCCTGGGCGTTCAGCGTAGGTTCAGTACAAAGCCACCGGGCACGGGCCTATAGTGGGTAGATGTTTTTTGCCCTCAGGAAAATCCCATGCCCGCTGTGACCCCAGACCCTGCCACCCCTGCCGCAAACTCTCCGGCTGAACCTGCCAACAACCATCACCTGCGCTTCCACAAAGGCCACGCTCATCTGGCGCCGACTTTCGGCAATGACGCTTTCGCGCTCAAGGCTGAGGCCTTTGCCCGATTCTTCGGCACGCCGACGTTTCTCGGCGCCCAGACGCTCATCGTGCTACTGTGGGTCGGCGCCAACTTAAGCGGCCTGGTGACGTTCGACGTCTACCCTTTCATCCTGCTCAACTTGGCCTTCAGCCTGCAGTCGGCGTACGCCGCGCCGTTGATTTTGCTCGCCCAGACCCGCCAGGCCGCGCGCGACAAAGCCAGCTCCGATGCCGATGCCCAACACCGCGAAGCCCTGGCCGTGGCCAACGAAGAACGTATGGCCCGCGCCGCGCAAAACACCGCGCAGATGCTCGAACTGCTGGAGCAAAACACCCGCCTGACGGAAATGACCAAGGTACTGACCGAGCGCGTCGAAGCCCTGACCGCCGACATGCACAAACACTTCGTGAAAAAGGACGGCCATGCCTGACTGAACGCTTTGGGCACTGGGTGGACATTTATGATATTGCGATCATCATGAATGCACGGGATTATGGGCGTAATGTTTTCTTATCCGGCAATTCGCCGGACGTTTCCCACGGAGCGTACGCCCATGCAAAGCACCTCTCGCGAAGAAACCCTGGCCCAGTGGCAGACTCAGGAACAAGAAATGCGCGCCCGTCTGGGCAAGGCCGGCAGCATGAGCCTCATGGAAGTCGCCCAGCTCACGCCTCAGGAATATTTCGACGGCATCGGCAACGGTGTCTACCCTCACCCGCCGATTGGCGAGCTGATGGATTTCGTCCCCATCGAATGGACGCCCGGTCGCTTCCTCTTTCAAGGCACGCCGGGCCCGCAGCACTACAACCCGCTGGGCATCGTGCATGGCGGGTACGCGGCGACCTTGCTGGATTCCTGCATGGGCTGCTCGATTCACACGCAGTTGAAAAAAGGCCAGGGCTACACGACGCTGGATCTGCGCATCAGCTACATCCGCGCCCTGACTGACAAGAGCGGGCCGATTCGCGCCGAAGGCACGGTGGTGCATCTGGGGCGTTCGACGGCGCTGGCCGAGGGCAAGATATACGACGCCGAGGGTCGGCTGTTCGCCACCGGAACCACGACCTGCATGATTCTGGACATGAACCGGTAGATCAGAACAGGCCCGTGCTGACTCTGTAGCGGCACGGGCGGGCGGCGCTCAACCCGACACCACCGAATAAATCCCTACCACACTCAGCACGATCACCGTGCCGCCCAACACCACCACTTCACGCAATGGCGCGGGAATGCGTTCCTGCTTCAGGCCTTTTGCGCTCTTGCGATAGCGGGCGTTAAGGCCGATCTGGATGAGAATCCCCGCGACCAGCGAGACGATGACCGGCAACAGGGCGATCAGCCCGAAATGCGGAATCCAGCGCAGGAAGATCGTGCACACCACCAACAGGGTCATCAGGGTCCGACGCCAGGCCAGCAGCGTACGCTCGGGCTGCAGACCCGGATCCTCGTGCCCCAGCGAAACCGGCCCGCGCCGATTCATCGCGCGCCGTAAACCAGAAACACGATCAACCCCGTCGCCACCAGCGCGCCGCCCAGCGAGAGGATCGGCACCAGCACCGGCAACGGCAGCGGTTTGCGCAGACGCATCGCCCGTTCAACCTTCAGCCAGCGGACACAGGCACTGGCGCTGACCAGCATCGCCAACACCAGCAACGACAGCGCCACCGCGCGGCGCAGGCCGGGGCTGAAGACATCACCCGTAAAGGCTTCCACGGCAATGCCGCCCGCGAGAAACGCCAGTGCCGTGCGGATCCACGCCAGAAAGGTCCGCTCGTTGGCCAGGGTAAAGCGTGGGTCAGGTTCGCAACCGCCGCCCAAAAGGGACGCGGACAACCGATCGCGATCAGGGGAAGGGACGTTGCCAGGATCCGGAGAAGTCATGTCGCACCGAGGTCGGGTAGATGCCGATGATCATACCGGTCATGACCCGCAAACGCCCGCCTCGGCTGCGACATGGGTGTATCCATGGCCGCGGTGACTGAAAGCCTGTCGCTAATTTTTCCCTTCAAAATCCCCGACTTGTCCTACGCTCTGTGTCATACGGTCGCTGTTGCGATGGCCTGTGCCACGGACCACGGAGCGTCCGTCTCACAGCGAATCTGAAATCGTTGTCGTCAGCGAGGTTGGGCATTGAGACAAGTAGAAGGGACGAACTTCGACGCCAGGAACCGGCGTCTGAAGCGTATGCCTGTGCTGTGGCTGACGGGTTTCTTCACCGTGCTGGTGTGCTTTTCCATTACCAGCATCACCCTGTGGCAATTACGCCAGACGCGCACCCACGAGCTGGAAATCGCCGACACCAACGTCGCCAACCTCTCACGCTCGATGGCGCAACAGGCTGACGACGCGTTCGATCAGGCTGACATTCCCGTGGCCGGTATCGTCGAGCGGCTGTCTTACGACGGTTTCGGCGCCGCGACCAGTTCGCGCATGCACGAATACCTGCGCGCCATCGCGGCCAGCGTCGAGCAGATCCAGGGGTTGTTCATCTACGACAAGGACGGCAACTGGGCGGCCACCTCGCTCAATCACACGCCCGCCAACCCGAACAACGCCGACCGGGAATATTTCCAGTTCCACAAGGCGATCGACAGCACTCTGCCCCACATCGGCCGGGCTATTCGCAGCCGCAGCACCGGCGACTGGATCATCCCGCTGTCGCGGCGGGTGAACGACTCGGCAGGCAACTTTGCAGGGGTGGTGCTGGCCACCATCGAACTGGCCTATTTCGACCGTTTCTTCGACCGCTTCGACATCGGCCAGCGCGGGGTCATCACCCTGGCGATGGCGGACGGCACGGTCCTGGCCCGCCGCCCGGCGCTGGACAATGTCAGAGGGGCCTCGATTGCCGACGGCGAACTGTTTCGTGTCTACCTCAAGGAGCACTACGAAGGCACCGCCACCGTGCGCTCGATCCTCGATCACGAACTGCGCATCTATGGCTACAAACGGCTGGATCGCTACCCGCTGGTGGTGCTGGCCGGGCTGTCGGAGCAGGAGGTGCTCGATGAGTGGCGACGCTACGCGTGGCGTTCTCTGGCGATTATCGTCTGCGTGGTGGTGGCCAATCTGCTGTTCGGCGTGCTGCTGTTCCAGCAGATTCGTTTTGGCCTGAACGCCGAATCCCAGTTACGCATCGCCAGTCATTCGCTGGAAAAACTGGCGCTGCAGGACGGCCTGACAGGGCTGGCGAACCGTCGGCATTTCCAGGAAATCCTCGGGCTGGAATTTTCCAGCGGCCAGCCCAACCTGCACCCGTTGAGCCTGATCATGATCGACATCGATTTCTTCAAGAGCTACAACGACACCTACGGGCACGTGGCCGGCGACAAATGCATCGTTGCGGTGGCTGAATGCATCCGCAGTAACCTCAACCGTACCGGCGACCTGGCGGTGCGTTATGGCGGCGAGGAGATGGCGGTTTTCCTGCCCTACAGCGAGGCCCACGGCGCTTATCAACTGGCGGAAAAGATTCGCCTCACCGTGCTGGCCCGCGCCCTGGAGCATCAGGGCAATCCGAGCGGTTTCGTCACCATCAGCCTGGGTGTGTATGGCTGCGCGGCGCAGGAATGTCCGACCATGGAAGCGTTCGTCGAACGCGCCGACGCCGCGCTTTATGTGGCCAAGCACGAAGGCCGCAACCGCACTGCGCTGTGGCAAAGCGTGTAAGCGAGGGCCCCCCATTTATCCGTGACGGGCGGCCGCCCTGAGGATCTGTGCCACCTTGCCGCGAAACAGCTCCAGCCGATCTTCCGGCGCGTCATGCTCAACCACCAGCGCGCCGACTTCTTCGCACGGCGCCACCTGATAATGGGCGATGCTCGACAGCTTCTGGTTGATCACCGCCACCGCCACCTGCCCGCTGCGCGCCACCACCGCGCGCTTGAACTCGGCCACGTCCATGTCGAACGCGGTTACGCCCTTCACCGCATCCAGCGCGCAGGCGCCGAGAAAGCACAGGTCGAAATTGAAGTGGGTCAACTGCTGAATCGTCGTGAAACCATAGGTGCTGCCCGCCACAGGGCTCAGCCGTCCGCCCAGCAGAATCACCTCGACCAACGGCAGCTTCATCAACTCCACGGCAATCAGCGGCGCGTTGGTGGTGACCGTCAGCGCCAGCTGCGGGTCGATGGCGCGGGCAATGGCCAGGTTGGTCGAGCCGCCGTCGATGAACACATGCTGCCCCGCACTCATCAGCCCCGCCCCGGCCATGCCCAGCGTGCGCTTTCGGTCCGCTTCGTGCTCGATGCGCGCCGTGATGGGCCCGTCAGACGCCAGCGAAATCGCCCCGCCGTACACCCGTTTGCACAACCCGGCAGTGGCCAACGCCCCCAGATCACGACGAATCGAATGCTCGGACACATTGAACTCAGCGGCCAGATCCGCCGCAATCACCCGCCCGTGCATGGCCAGGCGCTCGGTGATCAGACGCTGGCGCTCGCCGGGAAAGGCTTCGGGATTGGCAGACATAAAGGCCTCGACATCAAGCGTAAGTGAGCATGAACGAGCAGGATCATGGGGGGTGATAGTCGGGGCTGTCAAACGACCTGATATTCCCGAGCCGAGGCGTCATTTCTGACCCACGTGCTCTCGCCTGAACCCACGCTGATTTTTGCACTCCATCCTTCTTACGCCCTTAACGGAGACATCCGACATGAAAATCGATTTGACCGGCAAAACCGCTCTGGTAACAGGTTCGACGCTGGGCATCGGCTACGCCATCGCCAAGGGCCTGGCCGAAACAGGCGCCGAGGTGATCGTCAATGGCCGTAAGCAGGAGGCCGTGGAGGCGACCGTCAAACGCATCGCAGGTGAAGTGCCTGGCGCAAAATTGCGCGGCGTCGCCACGGACGTCGGCACCGCCGAGGGGTGCGAAGCCTTGGTCAAGGCCGTGCCGCAAGTCGACATTCTGATCAACAACGTCGGCATCTATGGCCCGCAGGATTTCTTCGAAACGCCGGATGACGTCTGGCAGCGCTTCTTCGACGTCAACGTCATGTCCGGGATTCGCCTGTCCCGCGCTTACGCCGACGCCATGGCCAAGCGCGGCTGGGGCCGTATCGTGTTCATCTCCTCCGAATCGGCGCTGAACATCCCGGCGGACATGATTCATTACGGTTTCACCAAGACCTCCAACCTGTCGATCTCTCGCGGCCTGGCCAAGCGTCTGGCAGGCACGGGCGTGACCGTCAACGCCGTGTTGCCTGGCCCGACGCTGTCTGAGGGCGTGGCCGACATGCTCAAGGACGAGGTGGCGAAAACCGGTAAATCACTGGAAGAAAGTGCTGCGGCGTTTGTCATGGAACACCGCCCCAGCTCGATCATTCAACGCGCGGCAAGCATCGAGGAAGTGGCGAACATGGTGGTGTACGTGTCGTCGAAGCAGGCTTCTGCAACGACGGGCGCGGCGCTGCGCGTGGATGGCGGCGTGGTCGATACCATCGCCTGAGGGCAGGTCAGAACGACGGTGACCAGGGGTTCACGTCAGTGATACCCCTGGCCTTTCTCGGCGGTATCAAAGTGTCTATTCCTCCTCTTCTTCCTCGTCGTCCACCAGGGTGAACCAGGGTTTCAATTCGCTCAGCTCGGAATTGTCTGACTCCGCTCTGGCCCTCCCGATACGGGGAAAGTCAGTGGGTTTAAGTGACACGGACGAGTCCACGATTGCAGCGCTCGTCAATACAACGGATTTGTCAGCCATGTTTGAGCCTCCCTGTCCAAAGATGCGCGTTGCGAAAGAACGCGGGTTCGCTATAGACCAGCCTTTTGAACCACTCGTCGATTCGCGACCCGCTGGTCAGTCAATGGAATCAGGGGTCAGAACTCACCGTATTCAGCGCGCATGCGGCCATTGCGTTTGACGTGGTAAAGCAGTCCGTCGACCTTCTCGATGAAGGACACAGCCGTATCGCCCGCCGACGGCACGATGGTTCCTACACCCAGACTCAGCGTGAGCAGCGGCGAAACCTCGGATTTCTCATGGGGAATCTGCTGTTGTCGCACCAGCTGCATGCATTTTTCCGCGACCCTGCGAGCCTTGTCCTGCGAGGTCTCCGGCAATAGCCAGACGAATTCTTCGCCGCCGATTCGGGCGATGAAATCCCGAGGATCATTCGCCGCCTGCGATAGCGAAGTGGCGACGGTGCGCAGCGCCTCATCGCCTTTGATGTGCCCGTAACGGTCGTTGTACTGCTTGAAGTAGTCGATATCCAGCATGATCAGCGACAGCGGCTGGCTGGTTTGCTGCGCGGCGCTCCACTCGCGTTCCAGCACGGTGTCGAACATGCGCCGGTTGGCGATGCCGGTCAGCCCGTCCTGGTAGGAAAAGGCTTCGAGCTGCTTCTGCAGGCGGATGAGATGCTCTTCGGTTTTCTTGCGCTCGCTGATGTCGAACATGAAGCCGACCAGCGCCTCGACCTCGCCGTTCTTGCGCACCACGTGAACCACGTCGCGAATCCAGACGTACTCGCCGTCCTTGGTCAGCGCGCGGTAATCGGCTTCGTGATCGACACCGGCCTTGGACTGTGACACGCAAAAGTTGACCACGTAATCGCGATCGTCCGGGTGCATGCGCTCGACCCAGTCATTGATGCCCACCCAGCTGCCCTGCTCCCAGCCCAGCAGGGTCTCGATCTGCGGGCCGATGTAGCTGAACGTCATGCTTTGCCAATCGATGCGCCAGGGAATGGCCTTGGTCGATTCGAGCAGGGTCTTGTACACATCGCTGTCAGTGCCAGGTGGCAGAGATTCGTTGCTCATGGGCGCCCACGTTCCGGAGGAAGGAAAGGTGGTGACAGCATGTTGCCACTACCCACGGGGCGCAAGAGCGAGAATGGGTGAATCAGGGCGTTTCCAGACGGTTGGTCACTCTACGCAGACCAGCGCTGAGGGTGCGGCGATCGCAAACTGCGCCCGTGATCGCCGCCAGCGGGTTACTGCGTCAACGAGTAGACCAGGGCCGAGATCGACACCAGGCCGATCACCACGACAAACACGTTCGACAGCTTGCCCGCATACCGACGCATCGCCGGGACTTTTCGTACGGCATACATCGGCATCAGGAACAGCAACGCGGCGATGACCGGGCCACCGAGGGTTTCGATCATGCCCAGAATGCTCGGGTTCAGGGTCGCCACCAGCCAGCAGACCACCAGCATGAAGCCCGCGGTCAGGCGATCCAGAGCACGCGGGGATGGGCGACGGCCGCTCTTGATCACCAGGCCTTTGAGACCCTCGCTTGCGCCAATGTAGTGGCCCAGAAACGACTTGGTGATCGCCACGAAGGCAATCAGCGGCGCGGCGAACGCGATGGTCGGGTTACTGAAATGGTTGGCCAGATAAGACAGGATCGACAGGTTCTGCGATTTGGCTTCGGCCAGTTGTTCCGGCGACAGGGTCAGCACGCAGCTGAACACGAAGAACAGCACCATAACCACCATCAACAGATGCGCGCGCCCCAGGATCTGCGAGCTGCGCTGATCGGCCTGTTCGCCGTACTGGCGCTTCTGGTCCACGGCGAACGCCGAGATGATCGGCGAATGATTGAAGGAGAACACCATCACCGGAATCGCCAACCACAGGGTGTGCAGGAGCGCCGAGGGCGCAGGCACACTGCTTGCCGTCGTCAGGATGCCGCCGGTCCAGTGCGGAATCAAAAACACCGCCAGAAACAGCAATGCGACGATAAACGGATAAACCATCAGGCTCATGGCCTTGACGATGAGCTGCTCGCCGCAACGCACCACTGCCAGCAGGCCAATGATCAGCACGAACGCCAGGATCGCCCGAGGCGGCGGCTGAACGTGCAGTTGGTGTTCCAGGAAGCTGCTGACCGTGTTGGTCAGCGCCACGCTATAGATCAGCAGGATCGGGAACACGGCGAAGAAATACAGCAGGGTGATCAGCGTGCCGGCGGTCTTGCCGAAATGCTCCTCGACCACGTCAGTAATGTCGGCGCCTTCACGACCGGACAGCACAAAGCGGGTCAGGGCACGGTGTGCATAAAACGTCATGGGGAACGCCAGCAACGCCAGGATCAGCAAGGGCCAGAAGCCGCCGATGCCTGCGTTGATCGGCAGGAACAGAGTGCCTGCGCCGATGGCGGTGCCAAACAGTCCGAGCATCCAGGTGGTGTCCTGGCGCTGCCATTTGGTCATGCTCGTAGTCACGCTCGCGGGCGCGGCGCCGATACGTTGTTCGACGCTGTTGGCCTGATCATTCATCCGGTCGATTTCTCCGTTGCCGGTGATAGCTACAAGGTCAAAAGCGCGTCGAAAAGCTCGGCAGTCAGCGCCCCTGACCGGTTCTCTACAGGGAAAGGGGCGCGATTGTCCGGGATTGGCGAGCAGAATCAAAGGGTTGTCGGAGGGATGGTCATCGTTTCGGACCTTTCCGACGGGTGAGTGCCACAAGATTACGCAGCTCCCGCACCCGTCGTCCGACGTAACGGCATGCTCAACTCCACCCTCAACCCGTCACTGCGGCTGTCGAATTTCAGTGAACAGGCGCAGCGCTGCACGATGGCTTGCACGATCGCCAGCCCCAATCCGGCGCCTGGGCTCTTGCCGTTGCGCCAGAATCGTTGGGTGAGCTTGTCCAGATCAGGCTCGGGAATCCCCGGCCCGTAATCACGTACGCGGAAATGCGCATGGCCGTCGAAGGTTTCCAGGCTCAGTTCGACGCGGGCGCCGACGTGAGTGTGGCGAAGTGCGTTGTCCAGCAGATTGCGCAAGGCAGCCACTGCAAGAGCCGCAGGCATTTCAACGGGAGCGGTGGATAGCTGCGAAGGCAGGATCAGCTCGATGCGCTCGTCGTCGCCATGGTTGGCGTCGTGAATGGCCAGCCGCGCGACCTTCTCGGCATCGCACTGCACGCCATCGTCGAACGACAGGCTGCCCTCCACCCGCGCCAGCAACAGCAGCTGCTCGAGGGTGCGATGCATGCGGTCGGCGCCCTCCTCCGCGTGAGCCAGCGCTCGGTCGCGCTTGTCGCCCTCGGTCATGCGTGCCACTTGCAGGTGGGTCTTGATGGCGGTCAGCGGGCTGCGCAATTCGTGGGCCGCGTCGCCGGTCAGCCTGCGTTCGCGTTCGAGTGTCTGGGCAATGCGCTGGAACAGCTGGTTCTGGCTTTTCAACAACGGTTGCAGTTCGCTGGGCAGATTGGGCACGTCCAGCGGCTCTACCGAATCGGCGCTGTGACGGTTCAAGGCGTCACGCATTCGATTCAGAGGCGCCAGGCCGCGACCAATGCCGAACCAGACCAGAATCAGGCTGCCAAACAGCGCCACCAGCACGGGTACGGAAGCGGCCAGCAGCACCGAATGGCCAAGCACGTCCCGCTCGATCTGTCGGTCTGCAGTGCTCACCCGCACATTGCCGTGCATCATGGTGTACACGCGCCAGTGCTCGCCGTTGATCATCTGGTCGACGAACCCGCTGGAGTCGGCCTTCAAGGGTTCGGCAGGCGAGCTTTCAGTGCGCGCCAGCACCTGCCCGCGAAGTGAGCTGAGTTGGCACGCCATGCCGTTGGGAATGCCCAGTTCGCCCGCGCGAAGCGACTTTCCGTCGCCCTCGCTGTTGGGCATCTGCATCTGTTCCAGCAGGCCTGCGACCATGCGCGCCGAGGCTTCCAGACGCTGGTCGAGGGACTGCATCATCTGCGTACGCAGGTCGCGCAGCATCCACGCGGCGGCCAGCACCCAGATGACGATGAACGCCGAGCCCAGAATCAGGGCCAGACGGGTTCTGAGGCTCATCATCCGTGTTGCTCCGCGGCATCACCGGCAGGCCCCAGTCGATACCCCAGGCCGCGCACCGTTTCGATAATGCCGCCGCCAAGTTTGCGTCGCAGGTGATGAATGTGAACGTTGAGGGCGTTGCTTTCGACTTCGTCGCCGAAGCCATAAACGCAGTCCTTGAGTTGCTCGCTGGACAACACCCGACCGCTGTTATTGAGTAGCGCCTGTAGCAACGCCTGTTCGCGCCGCGACAGGTCCACCGGCTGACCGGCCAGACGGGTTTCCCGACTGCTGGGGTCGTAGGTGAGCAGGCCGTGCTCGATCACGTTGACGCTGCGCCCGGCCATGCGCCGCACCAGCGTGTGCAGCCGTGCGCTGAGCTCGCGCAAATCGAAGGGTTTGAGCAGGTAATCATCGGCACCAGCCTGCAGGCCATCGACCCGATCGGTGACAGTGTCGCGGGCCGTGAGGATCAGCACCGGAATATCGTTGCCCTGCTGGCGCAACTGACGCAGCAGTTTGAGGCCGTCCTCATCCGGCAGCCCGAGGTCGAGCACCATGACATCGAAGTGCGCCGCCGACAGCATCGCCCGGGCAGCCGAGGCCGTTGCGACACGGTCCACGGTCAGGCCTTGAGCGTCCAGGCCGGCGACGATGCCGCTGGCGATCAGGTCGTCGTCTTCACAAAGCAGTACGTGCATGGCGCGGCCTCGAAAAAAAGGCGATTGAATCAGCGGGAGATTAAGGGCGGATTATGCACACACTCGCAACAGGCCGGTACGCTCAGAGGTCGTCGACAGCTCGTTAATCAGCCCTTAATCACCCCCCGCCACCCTTGCGGCATTGATGATTGGCTGGGGTTGGGCATGCGTAGGGTGTCGGTTTTGCTGCTTCTGTTGTTTCCGCTGCTGGCGCATGCGCTGCAGGGTCGAGACCTGTTCAAGAAGCCTGATTTTCTGCCGGTCGGGCAGGCGTTCATGTTCAGTTCCGAGCGTCTGGAAACTGGCGAAACCCGCCTGTACTGGCAAATCGCAGATGGCTATTACCTGTATCAGAAGCGCCTCAAGTTCGACGGCTTGACCGCCGATCAGCAACCCTCGCTCCCCGCAGGCGAAGACCACAACGACGAGTATTTCGGCCAGCAACAGGTCTATCGCCACGGCCTTGAACTGGTGATTCCGGCGTCCGCCAAAGGTCAGGTCAAGGTCGGCTGGCAAGGCTGTGCCGATGCGGGCCTGTGCTATCCGCCGCAAAGCCAGACGATAGACCTGGGCGACGGCAGCGCGAGCATCATTGAGGGTCAGGCCCAGGATCAGGCGCTGGCCAGCACCCTTCAGGAGCGTTCGCTGGGCTGGAGCCTGCTGATCTTCTTCGGTCTGGGCCTGCTGCTGGCGTTCACACCCTGCTCGCTGCCGATGCTGCCGATTCTCGCCGGTATGGTCGTAGGGAGTGGCGCACGCCCCGGTCGAGGGTTCGCCCTGGCCGGTGTTTACGTGCTGAGCATGGCGCTGATTTACGCCGCGCTGGGTGTCGTTGCCGCACTGCTGGGCGGCAACCTGCAATCGACCCTGCAACAGCCCTGGCTGCTCGGCAGTTTCGCCGCGTTGTTCGTCATCCTTTCACTGCCGATGTTTGGCTTTTTCGAACTGCAATTACCCGGCTTCATACGCGACCGGCTGGAGAACAGCGGCCGCGGGCGTCAGGGCGGGAGTCTGCTCGGCGCGGGCATTCTCGGCGCCTTGTCGGGACTGATGGTCGGGCCTTGCATGACGGCCCCTCTGGCAGGCGCGCTGCTCTATATCGCGCAAAGCGGCAATGCCGTACACGGCGGGCTGGTGCTGTTCGTCATGGGGCTGGGTATAGGCCTGCCGCTGTTGCTGGTGGTGACCATGGGCAATCGCTTCCTGCCCAAACCGGGCGCGTGGATGGATAGGGTCAAAGGCGTGTTCGGCTTCCTTTTACTGGGCACCGCGCTGGTCATGATTCGGCCCTTGCTGGCAGAAACACTGTGGCTGGCGCTGTTCGGCGCACTGCTGGTGGTCGTCGCCTTCAGTGCCATCGTCCAGACCCACCCCTTCAAACGCGCCTCACTCATTGCGGCACCCGCAGGCATGATTGTCGGCCTCTGGGGGGCGATGATGCTGATCGGCGCTGCGGGCGGCGCCGACGATCCGTGGCAACCCTTGAAGATCTACAGCGGGTCAGGCGCCGAAACAGCCAGCGAACGCCACGACGCCTTCACCACCATCAAGGATCCGCAGACGCTGGACCGGGAACTGGCCACCGCGAAAGCCGAAGACCAATGGGTGCTGGTGGACTACTACGCTGACTGGTGCGTGTCCTGCAAAATCATGGAGAAAACCGTCTTTGGCAAATCCGAGGTCATTCAGGCATTGAACGGCGTACGCCTGCTGCGCCTCGATGTGACCGCCGACAATGACGCCAGCCGCGCGTTACTCAAACGCTATCAAGTGCCCGGCCCGCCGACGCTGCTGTGGCTGGGGCCCGATGGCAACGAACGTCGCGAGCGTCGCATCACCGGCGAAGTAGATGACAAGGCCTTCGTCGACCAATGGCAAGTGACCCGGGAACACGGCTGATGCTGAGTCTGTCCGTAGGCCCTTTTGCGCTGGCGCTCAACCATCTGTTGCTGTTGGTTGCCCTTGCCTTGGCCATTCTTGTCGGCTGGCTCGGCGGGCGCCGCAACCGCGTCAATCCAGAGCGCAACCTGTTCGGCCTGTTCATGCTGGGGTTGTTGGTCGCGCGGCTGACATTCGTCAGCGTTTATTGGGCGCAATATCGGCATCAGTGGCTGAGCATCATCGACATCCGCGACGGCGGCTTTTTCCTGTGGCCGGGCGTCATCGCCGTAGTGATCGGCGCCCTCGTACGGGGCTGGAAACGCCCGATACTGCGAACACCTCTAGGTCTTGGCGTGGGCAGCGGTTTGTTCTTCTGGGGATTGGCCAGCCTCGCCCTGCACGCCCATCATGAAGATGCGCGGCTTCCCGACCTGACCTTGCGCAACGCCAACGGCAACGCTGTCCAACTGCGCGACTATCAAGGCAAGCCGCTGGTGATCAACCTCTGGGCCACCTGGTGCCCACCCTGCCGTCGCGAGATGCCTGTCTTGCAGGCGGCCCAGCAGGCCAATGCCGACGTAACGTTTCTGTTCGTCAATCAGGCCGAAAGCCCACGGGATGTCGCGACTTTTCTGACGACTCAAGGTCTGCATCTGGACAACGTCCTGTTCGACAGCGCCGGTGCACTGGCCCAACAGGTGGGCTCGGCCGCCCTGCCCACCACGCTGTTCTACACATCCGACGGTCGACTGGCCGGCAATCATCTGGGCGAGCTGTCCAGCGCCAGCCTCAAGCACGCCCTGGATAACCTCGGCCCACCAGCGTCCTCTCTACCTTCAAGGAGTACTCAATGAGTTTCATGCGCTTTTCCACTTTCGCGGTCGCGAGCCTGCTGGCCGTGCAAAGCTCGATGCTGCTGGCAGACGAGTTACCCGCTGCCATCAAGGCACTGGAAGCCAAAGGCGCCACGATCAAGGGCTCGTTCGATGCCCCCGGCGGCCTGAAAGGCTATGCCGCGCAATATCAGAATCAAGGCATGGCGCTGTACCTGACGCCTGATGGCAAGCATGTACTGGCGGGCAACCTGTTCGATGAGAAAGGCCAGGACATCAGCGAAGCGCCGCTGCAGAAACTGGTCTACGAGCCCATGACCAAGGAAATGTGGAACCAGATGGAGGCCAGCACCTGGATCTCTGATGGCGCCAAGACTGCACCCAAAGTGATCTACCTGTTCAGCGACGCGAACTGCCCCTACTGCAACCTGTTCTGGGAACAGGCACGGCCCTGGGTCAAGTCCGGCAAGGTGCAACTGCGCCATATCATGGTCGGCGTGATTCGCGAAGACAGCGCCGCCAAGGCCGCCACGCTGCTAGCCGACGCCAACCCCGAAGTCGCCCTGCAGAAGCATGAGCAGGCTGGCAAAGAGAGCACGCTCAAGGCCATGGCATCGATCCCCAAAGACATCCAGGCCAAGCTCGACGCCAACATGAAGTTGATGGAAAACATGGGGCTGTCGGCCACACCGTCGATTTTCTACAAGGACGAAAACGGCCAGTTGCAGCAGCAACAAGGTGCACCGCGGCCTGAAGTGCTGGCCAAAATGATGGGGCCCAAGTAACGCTAAAAGCCTGTGACCTTCTGACCAATGGCAACCTGGCTCGAAAAGTGGATACTGCATCGGCATGTCATACATGTGAAAATGTCGATCACCATTTCAAGAGCCAAGTCGGGAGGCTCGTTCAATGCGTTACGCCGAAGATCACAAAGCCCAAACCCATCAGCGCATCCTGCACGAGGCGGCCGCGCGCTTTCGTCGCGACGGCATTGGCGCAACCGGTTTGCAGCCGCTGATGAAGGCACTGGGCCTCACCCACGGCGGGTTCTATGCCCATTTCAAATCCAAGGATGATCTGGTCGAAAAGGCCCTGCGCTGCGCCGTGGATCAAATGACCGGCGCCGAGTCGACCTTTGCGCTTGCGGCCCCGACGACCGAGGTTTTCATCGACAAGTACCTGTCCCCTGAGCATCGCACGACGCCTGAAAATGGCTGCCCGCTGCCGACCATGTCCTCGGAACTGGGCCAGCGCGGCCAGCCGAGCGAGATCACCGACGAGCTGATTCACAAGATGCTCGCAACGCTGCAAGCCGGTATGCCTGCAGGCCAGGAGAACAGCGACAAGTGCGTGATGATCATGGCGAGCCTGGTGGGCGCGATCACGCTCGCTCGCAGTGCGAAAGACCCGCAACTGGCCGAACGCATTCTGCAAACCACCCGCGAACAGCTCAAGCAGCAGCTCGCCTCGGTTTGAGTTCAGCTGTTTGAAATGAAAAAGCCCCTGGTGCTACCGACACCAGGGGCTTTTCATTGCGTCAACACATCAGGGCTGCCAGCGACGGAACAACACGCTGGCGTTGACCCCGCCGAAGCCAAATCCATTCGACAAGGCGTACTCGATCTTCATCGGCCGGGCTTCTCCACGGACGATATCGATCCCCTGCGCAGCTTCATCCGGGTTTTCCAGGTTGAGCGTCATGGGGGCGATCTGGTCACGAATCGCCAAGGCTGTGAAGATCGCCTCGATGCCACCCGCAGCGCCGAGCAAATGCCCGGTGGCCGATTTGGTTGAAGTCACGGCGACGCCGTTCTGGTCTCCGAACACCGTCTTGATCGCCGCCATTTCGCCTTTGTCGCCAACCGGCGTCGAGGTGGCGTGAGCATTGAGGTGCTGAATGTCCGAAGGCTTGATACCTGCCTGACGAATCGCAGCCTGCATGGCCCGACGCGCGCCGCTGCCATCTTCCGGACCTGCCGTGAGGTGATAGGCATCGGCGCTGGTGCCGTAGCCCACCAGTTCGACGATCGGTGCAGCGCCGCGCGCCAACGCGTGTTCCAGGGTTTCGATCACCACGATGCCGGCGCCCTCGCCCATGACGAAGCCATCACGGTCACGATCAAACGGCCGAGAGGCCTTCTCCGGGGTCTCGTTGAAACCGCTGGACAGTGCACGGGCAGCCGCAAAGCCGCCCAACGCCACGCGATCGACACACGCCTCGGCGCCACCACAAATCGCCACATCCGCTTCGCCAGCGAGAATCATCCGCGCGGCGTCGCCAATCGCCTGCACCCCGGCGGCGCAGGCAGTCACCGGCGCCCCCAGCGGCCCTTTGAAGCCATGCTGAATCGACACATGGCCCGCCGCCAGATTGACCAGAAACGCCGGAATGGTGAACGGCGACAGCCTGCGCGGGCCCCGAGTGTCGGTTGTACGCACGGCATCGGCGATCGTCACAAACCCGCCAATGCCCGAACCGATGATCGTTGCGGTGCGCTCGCGCTCCTCGTCAGTGGAGGGCGCCCAACCCGCTTGCGCGACAGCCTGCTGCGCCGCAGCCAAAGCGAAGAGAATGAAACGGTCCATTTTCTTCTGCTCTTTGGGCGGTGCTGCGAGGTCGGCATCGAAACCCGCCTCGGGGTCATCGGCCAACAGCGGCACCAGTCCGCCCACCTTGCCAGGCAGATCCGCCACCGTCTCTTCAGGCAACTGGACAATGCCGGAGCGCCCTTGCAACAACCGCTGCCAGACCGCCTCGACACCGGTGCCCAAAGGCGTCACCAGCCCCATACCCGTCACTACGATGCGACGCTCGCTCATGCCTTCACCTTTTCAACTTTCAGAACGTTCACAGGGGCGAATTCACGCACCTGAGTTTTTGTAACGAGGCGCTGCATGCTGCAACGACAGATTCGGACCCAAGGCCATACGCGCGTTGATGAACGCATCCCAATCGGCCGCATTGGCCAGCGACGGGATGGTCACCAGCTCCTTCTGATCGAAACCGCTGAGCGCAGCATCCACCATCTCGTTCACGTCCATCACCATCTCCGGGGGGAACGCATTGAGATCAAGACCCGCACGCTCCCAGATCTCGGTGCGCGTGGCCCCCGGCATCACGGCCTGCACCTGAATGCCCTTCTCACCGACCTCGGCATTGAGCGACTGCGTCAGGCTCAACACATACGCCTTGCTCGCCGCATATACGGCGTTGAAACGCTCAGGAATCATCGGCACCACCGATGCAATGTTGACGATCGCGCCGCGGCCACGTGCCACGAAACCCGCTGCCGCCGCCGACGCCAGGTGAGTCAGCGCCACGATGTTCAGCTGAATAAGGCGATCAACCTCCCCCAGATCCGCTTCAGCCAGAGGCGTGCTTGACGTCACACCGGCATTGTTCAACAGCAGCGTGATCGACGCATCGTTGCGCAAGCGCTGCTCGATGACTGAAACGTCCGCAGCGCTGGTGAGGTCGGCCTTGAGCACCTCAACCTTGACCGATGTCTTGGCGCGCAAATCAGCAGCGAGTGCTTCCAGCCGCGCCTGATCGCGAGCAACCAGCAACAGATCGAAACCGCGTTTGGCCAAGCGGTCCGCATAGGTTGCGCCAATGCCTGAGGAAGCGCCGGTGATGAGGGCTGTGCCTTGGGTGCTGGTGGTGCTCATGGATGGTTCTCCGTGGAGGTTGAGAGTAGCAATGTCTTGATATTACGACTGTAATTTAATTATTATATGTCGACCTACATATTTGATGTCAAGACGTGAAGCCCTATGCAGGGTAGTCCCGATATCAGCGGGCAAAAAAAGACCGATCAGTGATCGGTCTTTTTTCAGTGTGAGGGGTCACTCAATCCAGCGACAGCTTGTCCCGATTCTTGTCCAGAATCGCTTTGCCGATCCCCTTGACCTCAATAAGCTCATCCACAGAGGTGAATGCCCCATTTTCATCACGATAGGCAACGATCGCCGCAGCTTTCGCTGCGCCGACGCCATTGAGCTCCTTCTGTAATGCTTCAGCGTTGGCGCTGTTGATGCTGACCTTGCCTGACTGTTCGGATGGCGCTACCGCTGCGGCAGAGATGGGCGAAGCTGGCGTCGATGACGCTGGCATCGCATTGACCGCCAGGGAAGTACCCGCCAGCAAAGCAAAGACGAGGGACGCGAGGTAAGACGTACGCATGAGTAATGCTCCATGACATCGTGGGTTTGGAAAGCAGCGTTCCTGAGCTGCTTTTGAAACCTAGACGATGCCTCTGGAACATCAATGCAGGCATAGTTGACGGAATGTGTCTTTTCCGTAAGCCCCGCGGATACGGGGGGCAGGCTCAAACCCTGCTGCTGAAAACTACGTAAACGAACGTGTCAAAGCACTGCCACTCAAGGTTCTTTGCGGCGCTGCTGATGAATCCAGTCAACGATATCGCCTTCCGGGGCATAGCCGCTGACCGTATCGCCGAGAATCTGGCGCACCTTGTTGTAGTCGTCTTCATCAAGCGCTTTGAGTAACTGCGTCAGGTTCTGCTTGAAGGCGTCCCAGGACAGGTAATCTTCCTGAGCACTCATGATCATCGGGTGGCTGGTCACCGCGACATTGTCGCCGATCAGCAACTCCTCAAAAAGTTTTTCACCCGGACGCAGCCCTGTGAACTCGATGGAAATGTCACCGTGCGGGTTCTTTTCAGATCGGATGCTCAGGCCTGACAGGTGGACCATTTTTTCCGCCAGCTCGATGATTTTTACCGGCTCGCCCATGTCCAGCACGAACACGTCACCGCCCTGCCCCATGGAGCCGGCCTGGATCACCAGCTGTGCCGCCTCGGGGATGGTCATGAAGTAACGAGTGATCTTCGGATGGGTGACGGTCAGCGGCCCACCGGATTTGATCTGCTGATGAAACAGAGGGATCACCGATCCGGACGAGCCCAGCACATTGCCGAAACGCACCATGCTGAAGCGAGTCTTGTTGACCTGGTGCACGTTGGCCCGGTCGCCAAACATCACAGGTGCGGGCTCGCGGCTCAACGCCTGAAGAATGAGCTCCGCCAAGCGCTTGGTGCTGCCCATGATGTTGGTCGGGCGCACCGCTTTATCCGTCGAGATCAGCACAAAATTGGCAACGCCGGCCTGCAACGCCGCCTGAGCGGCATTGAGTGTGCCGACCACGTTGTTGAGCACACCTTCCCCGATATTGTGCTCGACCATCGGCACATGCTTGTAGGCGGCCGCGTGGTAAACGGTGTCGACACGCCATGTTTTCATGACGTCTAGCAACTTGCCGTGATTGCGCACGGAGCCCAGAATCGGCAGAAGCTTCACCTTCAGCGATTCGCGCTCTATGCGTCGCTCAAGTTCGGAAAGAATGGTATAGAGATTGAACTCACTGTGATCGAGCAACAACAAGGTCGTCGGTTTGAGCGCAATAATCTGTCGGCAGAGCTCTGACCCGATCGACCCACCAGCCCCCGTCACCAGCACGCATTGTTTTTTGATGCAGTGCTCAAGCAGCTCTTCCTGAGCCGGCACGGCATCGCGGCCCAACAGATCCGCGATGTCGACTTCCTGAAGGTCGTCGACCTTGACCCGGCCCGCAGCCAGATCAGAAAAATTCGGCACGCTGCGTACATGAAGCGGGAAGCCCTCCAGAAATCCAAGTACCTCGCGGCGACGCGCTCTGGCCGATGACGGGATCGCAAGCAGTATCTCCTGCGCCCCCGTGACATCGATCATTTGCTGGATATGTTTAGGCTTGTAAACCTGTAGACCCGAGATAACCCGGTTGGAGATGGAATCGTCGTCATCGATGAACGCAACCGGACGCATGGAACGTCCCATCCTCAACGCCGCGACCAGCTGGTTACCCGCAGCCCCCGCGCCATAAATGGCCACTTTCAGCAGGCCGTCATCACGGCTGGTAAAGGGCACGTGCTGCGCGGCAGAAAACCAGTCGCCCAAAAAATACTGGCGCATGGCCAACCGCAGTCCGCCAATCATGACCAGACTCAGCCACCAGTAGTTGAACATCACCGATCGCGGAACGACATGCTGATGATTGCTGTAGAGATAAACAACCACGCCCAATATCAGGGCAGAGAGACTGACGGCCTTGATGATCGCCACCAGCGCATCGTTGCCGAAATAACGCATGACCGCGCGGTACATGCCGAAACGAATGAAGAGAGGGATGGCGACCACAGGCGCGCTGAGAAACAGCCACGTATGGATCTCCAGGGGATTGATCAGATCATCAATGCCCAGGCGAACCACGAACGCCATCCAGAGCGCGAACCAGACCAGGCAGATGTCGGTGGCGACCTGAATGATCCGCTTCTGTCGGCGAGGCAGCCCCAGCAACAGCGCGCGTATTTTCTCCATCCATCCCTCGAGCACGAGTGCAATCTCCTTTCTATCGACCAGTGCAACGGTCGTTGATTCCTGTCACGTGCAAAGAATCATTGCGGCGATGAGACCACCGCCCCCTCTCAACGCTGTTCAAGCTCGCCGGCACGGAATCTGATCGCCAGGATGACCAGCGGAACATACGCAATAACTGCGCCCACGGCGCCATCGAGCCCGAAATGCGCCACCCACAGAGCGACTGGCAGAAGCCAGCAGAGATTGATTACACCGACTGCGGACGTCACAGGAAGGTGCCTACCGAACTGCCGTGAAGCAAATTGATAGGCATGGCTTCTGTGAGCCTCATAGACCTTGTCGCCTCGAATGAGCCGACGAATGAGGGTAACTGTAGCGTCTACGATGAAAACACCGAGAAGAATAAGCCAAGCCCACAATAACTGCGAGGAAATCCAGGCTGCCTGCAGCGATAAAAGCCCCAGAATGATGCCGAGAAAGCCGCTGCCCGCGTCGCCCATGAAGATCTTGGCCGGGGGAAAATTCCAGATCAGGAAACCGACAACGGCGCCAGTCAGCAGGACGGCCGGCCAGATCAGACTGGTGAACCCTTCGAGTGCGTAAATCAGGACAGCGCCGGCGCACACGGTAATGGCTTCCACGCTGGCTATGCCGTCGATCCCGTCCATGAAATTGTAGAGATTGAGCAACCACACCAGATAAAAAGCAGCGAGCACATTGCCGATCACTCCCGGTTCAAGGGTAGCGCCAAATACATTGATCGAGGGCAGCCCCCCGAGCCAGAACAGGCCCCAGGTTGACGCAAGAAAATGCCCTAATAGGCGCCAACGTGCAGCGATGTGACCATGGTCATCGAGAAAACCCAGCGCAGCGATAAAAAATCCCGCGCCAAATAACGCCAGAAAAGCTGACAACGCAATTGCGCCGCAGCCAAACATCCAGACCAGTGCAATCAAGTAGCCCGCGACAATCGCAACCCCGCCACCCCGCGGCGTCGGAACCGTGTGCGAACTTCGGCCATTGGGTATATCGAGCAGGCTCTTGTGCAGCGCATACCGCCGTAGCCAATAGGTGAGCGCGAAGGAAAAACCGACCAGCGCAACAGCCAACCACCAATAATTCATTTTTGATCCGATGCTAGAAAATGATCGACTGTCTTCCTCAAGCCCTCATCGACAGACACCGGAGGCGCCCAGTGCAACAGGTCTCGATTCTTGGAAATGTCCACTCGAAGCGACCCCAGCACACGCTGTGCCGCTGCATTGCGCCCCAGCAGGCGTGCGCCGAATTCGATCACCCTTTGAGGAACGGGTATCAGCCAGCCCGATGAAGGCATATGCGCTTTTAACCCCCTGATCAGTCCGGTCGTGGACAGGTCATGCCCGTCGCTGACCAGAAAGATCTGATTGGCAGCCCCAGGATGATCAATACAGACCCGGATGAAATCGACCAGATTATCCAGCGAGACCAGACTGCGCGCATTATCGATCGCCCCCAGTGGCAGCGGAATCCCTTGGCGCACAAGACGCATCAACTGCAAAAAGTTAGCCTTGACCCCTGGCCCGTAAACCAGCACGGGGCGAATGATCACAACCTCCATCGCGCACGTCCCGGCCAGCGCCAAGAGGGCCAGCTCCGCTTCGTGTTTGGAGATCGCGTAAGGATCCGAGGGGTGCGCAGGATCGTCAGGACGAAATGCCTCGTCACGCCCCGTCGACTCGCCGTTGACCTTGATCGAACTGATAAAAATGAAACGACGCACGCCTGCTTGGGCGGCTTGTCTGGCGAGGTTGAGTGTGCCGGCCGTGTTGACCTCTCGAAAAAGCGCGAGGGGGTCTGCAGCGGTGTCGTGCATGACATGGACGCGAGCGGCGGTATGGATAAGGGTGTGAACGCCCTGAAGCGGAGCATGCCACGCCGTATCCGGGCCCAACTCGCCCACACAGGCCTGTGTCACGTCGTCGGGGAAGTGATGCTGACCAGCACATCGCGTAGCCGCGATAACTCGGGTGGCAGGGATGCCAGCGATGGACTTCACGAGCTCGCTGCCCAAAAATCCCGTGCTCCCTGTCACCAGGATTTTTCTGCTCATATCAAAAATCCGTGTAAGTCACTATCACGCCACAAGCCACAGAAAACTGTGTGCAGGTCATACGTTACGAATTGAGTGAAGCGAACTGGCAAACGGCCCTCGAGCGGGTCGAGTCAAGGGCCGTGGCCTGTGAAGCGATCAGTTGCTGTTCAACAACCCTTCGATTTCCTTGACCTTGGACGCCACCAGCTCAGGATCGCGCCGACTTTCAACGTTCAGACGCAGCAAAGGCTCGGTATTCGAACCCCGCAGGTTGAAACGCCATTCGGCGAACTCAAGGCTGATCCCGTCTGTCTTGTCGATGTTGGAGCACAACGGTGAATAATGCTCCAGCACCTTGCTCAGGACTGTCTTGACGTCGTCCACTTTGTAGTTGATTTCGCCGCTGCACGGATAGGCAGCCATCCGCTCATCGACCAGTTGAGAGAAGGATTTGCCCGAGACCGACATCAACGCTGTCACCAGCAACCACGGGATCATGCCGCTGTCGCAATACGCGAAATCGCGGAAGTAATGGTGAGCGCTCATCTCGCCACCGTAGACCGCATCTTCTTTGCGCATGCGCTCTTTGATGAACGCGTGGCCGGTCTTGCACAGCACCGGGGTGCCACCGGCCAGCTTCACTTGATCGATGGTGTTCCAGGTCAGGCGAGGATCGTGGATGATCTTCGAACCAGGGTGCTGCTTGAGCAGCATTTCAGCCAGCAGACCCACCAGATAATAGCCTTCGACAAAACGCCCCTTCTCGTCAAAGAAGAAGCAGCGGTCAAAATCCCCGTCCCACGCCAGCCCCAGGTCGCAGCCATGCTTGATCAGCGCATCACGGGTGATGCTGCGGTTTTCCGGCAGCAGCGGGTTGGGCACGCCATTGGGGAAGTTGCCATCGGGCTCAGCGTTGATGATGACCCATTCGAAAGGCAGACGGGACTTGATCGCTTCGAGCGCAGGGCCAACGGCACCATTGCCCGGGTCTGCCAGGATCTTAAGAGGGCGAAGATCCGCGCCCTTGACGTAACCAAGCAGGTGTTCGATGTAGGCAGACTTGTCAGGGGCGTGCTTGACGCTGCCCGGCGCGGCGGCCACGCTGCCAAAGTCTCCGGCATCCACGCGCTGACGGATCGCATCCAGGCCAGTGTCACCGCTGATCGGACGCGATTCGCGCTGGACCAGCTTCATACCGTTGTAACCTTTGGGGTTATGGCTGGCGGTGACCATCACGCCGCCGTCGGCAGCATAATGACTGGTCGCAAAGTAAACTTCCTCGGTGCCGCACAGGCCGATGTCGATCACATCCGCACCGGCCTCCTGGATGCCGTGAATCAATGCCTGAGCCAAGGAAGGACTTTCGAGACGCATGTCTCTGCCAACCACGATATTTTTGGCACCCAGCTCAACGACCATGGACCGACCTATGCGGTAGGCGATATCGGCATCCAGATCGTTGGGGACCTGACCACGGATATCGTAGGCTTTGAAGCAACGGGTCTGAATAGCGGGATAGACGGAATTCATGTGTAAAAACCTATGCGACGAAAGAACCCGAAGGCTCCTCTGTTCAGTATGAAGCAGGCCGACCGGCGGACTGCACGCAACCCTCGCGCATAACAGCTTGAGGCAAGGGTTAGGCAGTGAAAACGAAGATTAGTTATCGACGCGGCCGTAATTATCTTCGACGCGGCTCACGTCAACCTGATGTTTGTCCGGCATCAATACTCGCCGCTCCCGGTCGCCAACAGTGGAAGCGCTCGCAATAATCCAGATATTTTCAGTAAATTCAGAGAGATAAGCGCGAGCGAGGGTACCAAAAAGGCGTTCAAAGATACAGGTTCTGGCACGCCCATGATGTTTCGAATCAATAAGACGGAGCCCCTAATTTTTTCGGAATCTTTCGAAATTAATCAGGACCCAGTCACCCTCCAGGCTTGTCCATCTTGCGATAGTCACGCAAGGCGTGAAGGCTTGGATCGTTTACGCAGACGTGCGCCAAGGGTCAGAATCGGCCCAATGACCATCCCTACCAGAAGGGCCAGAACCACCGGAACAGCCACCGACAACTCAGGCGCCGACCAGCCAAAGAACACCAACGCCACAGGCTGTTGGTTTTCAAGCACGAACACTACCGTCGCCGATGCGATCAGCACGACGACGACAAAAAAAATCAGGCGTTTGAGATTACGCATCAAGTTCCCCTAAAGGCTTATTGGAGCCCGTGCTCCTCCTCTTCGTTCACCCGGTCACGCAGTTCTTTACCTGGCTTGAAGTGCGGAACAAATTTTCCGTCGAGGCTGACGGATTGTCCGGTCTTGGGATTGCGGCCGACGCGGGGAGCGCGGTAGTGCAGGGAGAAGCTGCCGAAGCCGCGGATTTCGATCCGGTCACCCGTGGCAAGGCATTGCGACATCTGTTCAAGCATGGTCTTGATGGCCAACTCCACATCCTTGGATGAGAGCAGTCCTTGATGGGTGACAATTCGTTCGATCAACTCCGACTTCGTCATATTTTTCCCTTCTTTTTCAAGCAGCTAGGTTAAGCGCTTTGAAGGTTTTAGCACGCTGGAAAGTATTTTGCCACCCCATGCATGCACATATGTGAACCGAGAGTCCAGGCAGCAAGGCATTATTTTTCACCACCTGCCCGCCGGGCCTTGTGGCACGCGGCGTATCGCTTTATGCCTCAGACGCCAGGACCGATCAGCACAAAACAGACGCCCACAAAAAAGGGCGACCGAAGTCGCCCTTTTTCAATGGTCAGACAGAACTCAGTTCTGCTTTTCCATTTGAGCACGCAGCAGGTCACCCAGAGTGGTAGGACCCGTGTTTTCTGCGGTTTCAGGCTTGCTACGCAGGCTCTGAATCGCTTCTTTCTCGTCTTCAACGTCTTTCGACTTGATGGACAAGCTGATCACACGGCTCTTACGGTCAACGCTGATGATCTTGGCTTCGATCTCTTCGCCTTCTTTCAGGACGTTACGCGCGTCTTCAACGCGGTCACGGCTGATTTCGGAGGCTTTCAGAGTAGCTTCGATGTCGTCGGCCAGAGTGATGATGGCGCCTTTGGCGTCAACTTCTTTAACGGTACCGCGAACGATAGCGCCTTTGTCATTGACAGTGACGTACTCGGAGAACGGATCGCTTTCCAGCTGCTTGATACCCAGCGAGATGCGCTCACGCTCTGGATCAACAGACAGGATCACGGTGTCGAGCTCATCGCCCTTCTTGAAGCGACGTACGGCTTCTTCGCCCACTTCGTTCCAGGAGATGTCGGACAGGTGAACCAGACCGTCGATGCCGCCGTCCAGACCAATGAAGATACCGA